>ERZ780198.1706-NODE-1706-length-19076-cov-4.047474_pt1 | contig 19076 bp, 18 predicted proteins | sample MGYA00510979_ERZ780198 | MGnify/ENA primary metagenome ERZ780198 (study PRJEB29588, sample SAMEA2158039) | human gut metagenome | biome: human gut; feature: human-associated habitat; material: faeces | place: Denmark | collected 2008/2010 ...
ACTGCTTTTTGCTCGCTTTTCTTCTGAATTACAAAGAAATCTTGTTTGAATGTAGGATTGCTGCCGAGCAGCATATCTTCATAAGATGCGATTAAATCAGATTCGTTTAACATAAATGTGTAAGCGGCAAAGATATTTCTACCGCTGTCTCCTTTCCTAAATCTTTTTGGATGGATTTTCAGATTTTGCCAAAGACAATAACCACCCATTATTAATATGTAATTTTTTGCGAAAAAAAGGAGAGATTCTTAAAAAATCTCCCCCTTCCGGTTTGTTGCTTCCTATCGCTTCAGACTCATTCTTACATCTCCATTTACAATAGCCTCATTAAATGCCTGTTCTTCCGACTTATCAATGATTAAGTTGATATAGGTAGCCGGAGCCGAATCATCAGTGAGAATATTACCTGATGCATCAATGGCTTTGTCGATGTAATATGGTTTTTCGTTGAAGAGATTAACCTCTTTCGTCTCGTTTCCAGATTCATCAGTTCCACCAGAAATGAAAGAAATATATACCATATCACCCGTTCTTAAAATACCACCTACATCATTGGAGATGTCACTTACCTTAATTGAAATTTCAACAGGGTCCTTTGCGTATTCTGTCTTTTCGTTAATTTCTGTGATATCCTTTTTTGTCAGGATTTCACCTTTTTCAAGGTCATTGGAAACATATCCTTCCGGAATCTCGGAAATGGAATGAATATAGTTACTGGAATCCTGTGCCTTCTCGATTGAAATAACTTCAAAATCATTCGCGATATCCTTTTTCGATATCTTCTGAGAATTTTTCAATCCATCAGCTTTCAATCGAACAACGCCTACTGTCTCATGCTTATTTAGCGTATAGTTCTCGTATGAGATCATGCCGACAAACATGAGAACTGCAAGAACCAAGCTTAATGCGATTCTTGTAAAGCTTTTAGAGCTTTTGTCTCTTGAAACAGTTTTTTCTCTGTTTTCGTTTGATACTTCTCTCTTTTTCATAAATCACCCAGCGAATGTGCTATCCGCTTTCTCCTTTCTTTTAGTTTGTCACGCGCACGTCTGTGTACTGTCGCATAGTTTTCTGACTTTCGTTATTTCCGATCAGCCTCACGGAAAATGTTATTTCGCTGTATACGCCTGACTTAGACACTTTTATGCCATTTGGTGTTGTGACAATGCCTACTCCATTTTGCATTGTCTGCTCTGTCATTCCTACTGGAGTATATGTAGTAACAGTTACATCGTTGTCTACTACACTGTAGGTTATTATCTTTGAAACAGTTACCGCTCCTTTGATTGTTGATACAAATTCCGTGTTTTCTTTTGGAGTCATATCGTCATTTAATCCCATATTCTTTTTTAAGCATTCCGTATAAATGCTATATGCTGACTGGTTGCCCAGCTTTGTAGTTCCTTCGCTACCTAATGCATTTGCATCCGGACATGACACGGCCAGATTTGAAGCTACCATGGAAGTAGCTATTGAATCCCTCGCGTCTGTGAGCATACTTCTTTTTGACGTTCCGAGAAAAAGAATGAGGATCAATGCAATGATAAAGAAAAAAATCGCTCCTGATAAAGCCATATTTCCCGGTTTTGTTTTTTTTAACATTTTCATGCAGCGAACACCTCCTTTACGGACCAGTAACCATTTTACAAGTTGAGGTTTTCGTTATATCAATCGGGATTTTGTTTTTGCCTGAATCATCAGCCGTTATAGCGGAAGCTGAAAGACTGGATCCATCAAACAGATATGTCTTCTTATTTATATTACCTTTTATATGAAGCGTAATCTGATTTCCATATCCTACATAATCTTTTGTTGTGTCAGATTCGATGGTTAAATCATTCACGCCATACCCTGTAAGCGTCTGCCTTAATGAATTTTCATCACTTGCCGTTAAATAACCAACGGTTTCCATTCTCTCTACATACTCTCTTACCGCGTGTTTCACGTTCTGTGATCGATTGAAATTTGTATACCATGCTCCGAACGAATTCAGAAGAATCAATGACACAATCAGAAACATTCCAAAGATGAGTGCATCACCAAACACTAAGGATCCTTTTTTTTTCTTTTTTAATCCATACAAAAATCTTCCTCCTCTCTCGTGTTTTTAAAAAATTGTTGCACATCTTCACTATGGAAGATGCACAACAAAAATACTGAGTGACGATTGATTACTGCATAATGGTGTCGATAGATGAATCTACCTTTCCATTAACCTTGGTAATGTTGTTGGTAATAACACCTTTTAAGGCGATTACAGCTACGATTACAATTAGAATGATAAGTGCAATCTCAAGGGAATTTAAAACTCCCTTTTTGGACTTAGACTTTAACGAGTTCATAACCTCGTCCTTTTTCAGTTTTCCTTTGATTAAAAGTGCATCAATCTTTTTTACCATATTTCAGGTCCTCCTTTTTTCTAAAAAACATACACTTATGAAGCTGAAAAATCTACTTTTCGTTTTTTGTCTGGCGCTGCTCGCCGGTTGCCAGAAAGATCCCGACACAGAAAGTACTCCGACGCAGGATACCAATAGGACCGAAGGAGTGATCCGCATGAAGCTCGACCGGGAAACGGCCGAAGCGCTGAACGTGACCCGCACCCGCAGCGGCAGGGTACTGACGGGCAACATCTCTTTCGATGAACTTTGCAATCGGTACGAGGTGACCGGTATGGAGCGGTTGTTCGCCGACAACGGCTGCGCCGAGCGAACACGTAAGGCAGGACTCGACCTGTGGTATGTCATTCGTTTCAAAGGTTCCGCCGAGCAGATCGCCGAAGACTTCGGGGAGATTGCCGGCGTGAATCATGTCGAAATTCCGCGCAAAATCACCAAAGTCGGTGATGTGGGCCGAAAGAGCGCGACTCCATGGCGAAAACTGATGGCCCTGCCGAAGGCCGTTCCGGCGAACTACCCTTTCAACGATCCGCTCTTCGCAGAGCAATGGCCGCTTTACAACGACGGATCGGTTTCTGAGGAAGCCGTCGCCGGTGCAGACATAAACGTGATTCCTGCATGGAAGAAGACGGCGGGCCGCAGCGATGTAATCGTCGCCGTATTGGATGAGGGCGTGGAATACACCCACCCCGACCTGGCGGCCAATATGTGGAGCGGGATCGGTAAGAATTTTTGCAGCGGATACAATGAAGACATCACCTGGGGCCAAGGACACGGAACGCACGTAGCCGGTACGATTGCTGCGGTGAACAACAACGATGTCGGAATCTCCGGCATGGCAGGCGGAACCGGAAGCGGCGACGGTGTGAAGATCATGACCTGCCAGATCTTCCACCCGACGGACGGACGTTACGATGCCAGCTCGAACGCGACGGCCGACGCCATCAAATATGCGGCAGACAACGGCGCTGTAATTTGTCAGAACAGTTGGGGATACGCGGCCGGCTCCATGTCTCTGGACCAGTGGATCAACCAGGATCGGGCGGTCAAGGAGGCGATCGACTACTTTATTCAATATGCGGGCATGTCGCCCGACGGACAGACGCAGACCGGCCCTATGGCGGGTGGCGTCGTGATATTCGCGGCAGGTAATGAAAACAGCGGACAGCCCGGATATCCGGCCGCTTACGAGCCTTGCATCAGTGTGGCCGCCGTCTCCTGCACTTATGAAGCCGCTTGGTACACCAACTATGGTCCGACCGTCGATATATGTGCGCCGGGCGGAGGAGACGCAGCCGATTTTTCCAGGCCTATCCATTATAACGAAGGTTATAACCTGAGCACGCTTCCGACCGACCTGCAAAACGGGATGACTTTCGTCTATACAAATTTCAGAGGAGAGGTGGAGACCCACACGATCGACTACGTCTCGGAGACTCTCGGGTATGGCTACATGCAGGGGACCTCGATGGCCTGCCCCCACGTATCGGGTGTTGCGGCCCTGATCGTTTCGCAATTCGGGGCACCAGGATTCACGAACGAACAGCTCAAAGAGAAGCTTTTCTCGACAGCACGCGACATCGACAGCTATCAGGGACCAATATACAATGGTCGGGGTACCTATGCCGGAAAAATCGGCAAGCTCGTCGATGCGGGTGCAGCCCTGGATTCGGGCGAGGTGCCGCCCGTTTCCGACCAGCCGACGATCACGCCAGCCACAGGACAGAACGACACCTTCACGCTCGGCGCCTCCGAACGGAAAACGCTGCAATATACGCTGGCCGGCTACACGGAATGGCGTCTGGACGACCCCTCAGGCAAGATCGCGAAGTCGATCGACGGTAACGTAGTCACGCTGACTATCGACGCATCACAATACGCAGCAGGAAGCTATACGGCAGAATTGCTGGCTGTGAACGGAACAAAGACAGCAAAACGCACCATCGCCTATACCGTTAGCGAGGGCGACAATCCGACCGGTATTTCAATGGACTTTTACCCCAACCCATGTACCGACGTACTGAACATACTGCCGAACTACTCGGGAGAAAGCACGATCCGTATCCGTAACTCAATGGGAACGGAGGTAATGAACATAACACTTGGACTTATCAACGAGGAACCTGTCAAACTCGACGTATCGGGACTCGCTTCGGGAACCTATCTGGTACAAGTAACCTACAACGGCATTCAAATTACCCGCACCATAGTCAAACGCTAAAAACAGACGTTACAAATTATGAAAAAGATCTTCATTCTCGCAATAATCCTCCTGTCGGGCACAGCGGCGGCATCGGCTCAGGAGTTCCTGACGATCAACCCCGATGTCCGCACAGCGGGTATGGCCAACGCTTCGGTAGCGACTACCGGCGGAGCTTACTCCGTATTCCAGAACGCGGCCTCGTCGCTCTTCAGCCACAACCTGTTCGAGGTGGGATTCTCCTACTCGCCCTGGATGCGCGACGTGAAAAAGGGCTACGACCTGATGGCCTTCGGCGGATTCTACTCCTTCAACCACAAACATTCGATCTCGTTCGGCACCCGTTTTTACCGGGAGCCGAAGCTCAGTCCGGACGACGAGGAGTACCCTTTCATTCCCAAAGACGAGAATAATAACCCAATCGTCGGCATCGAAGCGTTCCGGCCGCTCAGCGTTTCGGCGGATCTGGCCTACAGCTATCGGATCGGCCGCTATCTGGGGCTGTCGGTGACGGCCCGCTACATCCGCTCCTCGTACGGAGAACTGTTCACGAACAACGCCCTCGGGTTCGATGTCGCGGCATACGCGCGGATTCCGCTTAACCGGATGCTCGAAGGCGCCTGGGTGAGTGCGGGTGCGAAAATCTCCGACTTCGGCTTCACGTTCGACGATTCGAATTACGACCTGCCCACCAAATTCAGTGTCGGCGGTTCGCTCTTCGCCCCGATCCGGGATTCCCATTCGCTCGAAGCTTCGGTCGATCTGGGCTACCGCTACTCTTCCTCGGAGAACAAGTCCTTCGGGATGGGCATCGGCGTGGAGTATGTGCTGATGCAGATGATCGCTGTCCGCGGCGGCTACCACGTCGCCGACAGCCACGGATACGACTACGGTACGATCGGTGCGGGACTGCGGTTCATGCATCTGGAGCTCGATTTCTCCTACCTGTTCGCCGCCAAGAAGTGCCCCTGGCGCAACACCTACCAGGTGGGAGTTGGACTTTACTTCTGATTCGAACGTTCGACGGACCAAATATTCCGGATCGCACCGGCATACAGACTCGATTCGACGAAAAAGAGTGCATTTTTCAATGCACTCTTTTTCGTTCTCTGCGATTTCGAGCTACCTCTTCTCCAACTCGTCGAGCAGCGTGCGGCAGCCGTCCTCGAGCATATCGAGCACCAGCTCGAACCCTTCATGCCCTTCGTAGTAGGGGTCTGGCACATGGGTCCAGTTCGGATGTTCCCGGAAAAATTCGGACATCCTGTAAATACGGTTTCCCGCTTCACGGGAAGGGGCCAGACGATAAAGATTGTGGTAATTGGTGTCGTCCATCGCCACGATGCGATCGAACTCCTCGAAATCCCGCAACCGCACCTGCCGGGCCCGGTGCGTCAGCAGATACCCCCGGGCATAGGCCGCATTCCGCATGCGGGAATCGGGTTGTTCGCCGGTGTGTCCGGCATAGGTTCCGGCGGAATCCGCCTCCAACCTCTCTCCCAGTCCTCGCTTTTCAGCCATTTGCCGGAAGATGCCTTCGGCCGCCGGAGAGCGGCAGATATTTCCGAGACAAACAAACAGTATCTTATACTTATCACTCATAATCAACAAATTATAATCACAAAAAAAATCAGCTCACAGGCATTTTACAATCGATACGCTCAACAATTGTGCAAAGATACGATTAAGCCGAGTGCAAAAACAAATTTTATTTGCATTTTGCCGAGGCGAAGTATTTACATGCATAACCGAAATACGAAAAGCCTGCGAACAAATCGCAGGCTTTTACCTATTGTATCTATCGAGCGCTACGCTTACTTCAAATACTCCCGATAAAATGCTGCTATTTCGTCGAACGGGATTATCTCCATCTTGTCGTAAAGGTCGGTATGATTGGCACCGGGTACGATGAGCAATCGTTTGTTGTCGCCTTGCAATTTCTTGAAAGCGTCCTCGCCCATATAGCGAGAATGAGCCTTCTCACCGTGTACCACCATCACTGCACTGCGAATCTCTGCGGCATAGGCAAGGATAGGTGCATTCAAAAAAGCGAGGTTGGAGGTCGCATTCCACCCCTGCGTGGAATTGAGCGAACGGGCGTGATAACCTCGGGAAGTTTTGTAATAAGCATGATAATCGCGTACAAACTGCGGCGCATCGGCCGGAACCGGATCGACCACCCCTCCTGCACGGACATACGAACCGTTCCGATAATCTTCGGTGCGCTGGGCATTGAGCCGGCGGCGCATCTCATAACGTGCGTCGGCGTTGTCCGCCTGGTCGAAATATCCGTTGGCCGTACAACGGCTGATATCGTACATAGTAGATGCGACGGTAGCCTTGATGCGCGTGTCGTTAGCGGCAGCGTTGATGGCAAAACCGCCCCAGCCGCATATACCGAGGATACCGATACGTTCCGGATCCACACGGTCTTCGTTGGCAAGAAAATCGACCGCTGCGCTGAAATCTTCCGTATTGATGTCGGGCGAAGCCACGTTGCGGGGCACACCGCCGCTCTCCCCCGTGAACGACGGATCGAAAGCGATGGTAAGGAAACCGCGTTCGGCAAGCGCCTGTGCATAAAGCCCCGACGATTGTTCCTTCACGGCTCCGAACGGTCCACTTACGGCAACGGCCGGCAACTTGCCGACAACCTCTTTCGGGACATACATATCGGCGGCGAGCGTTACACCGAAGCGATTTACGAAAACCACCTTGCTATGCTCGACCTTGTCGCTCTTCGGGAACGTCTTATCCCACTCCTGTACCAGTTCCAACTGTTTCATATCCATATTCGTTTTTTGGTTTGTCTGTGCAACGGCGGAAAGACCGACAAACGCCAATGCCGCCGCAATTATTCCGATTTTCATAAAACTTAATTTTATTCCGTTTTTATACTTCTCACGATACGAGCCGGATTGCCGGCCACGATTACCCCGGCAGGCAGGTCCTTGGTTACGATGGCTCCGGCTCCCACGACGGCATGCTCGCCGATCGTCACGCCGGGCAATATGACAGCTCCCGCACCTATCCAGACACCGTGCCCGACGACAATGGGTTTGGCATATACGTTACGCCGAACGGCCGGTTGCTCCGGGTGGTTTTCAGTAACGAGCAGCACTCCCGGCCCTATGAACACACCGTCTTCCAGTGTAATACCGCCCCGGTCGAGGAAGGTACAACCGAAATTTATGAACACACCCCTGCCGACACGGGTAAACTTACCGAAGTTGGTATAGAACGGCGGAAACATACGTACCGATTCGTCCAATGGCTGTCCCCAAATACGGCCGAGCAGATCCCTTATCTCTTCCGGTGTATGGTAACCGCTATTGAGTTGAGCCACCAACTTCATCGTCTTCTCGAATTCTGCATAGAGCGACGGATATTCAGGGTCGGTATCGAAAATCAATTCCCCCGCCCTCATTCTTTCCAATATATTCATACGATTCATATTTTTTACAAGGCAAAGTTACACAGGCCCCACTTGCCGGTCAGTATATGAATTACGGAATCTATAACCCGAATTACGGATTTCCCGACTCTCTGTCGTTCGGAATGAAAAGACTCTTTGCGGCTCGACCACACCCCTGTTATGGATCGTATTTATCCCTCGATCCGCAAACATCGAAAACCCGCGATATTCGACTCGCTGTCCCACTCGGGATTTTTCTCCTCAAAAACACCGAAAAATCATCCGATCAGGCAGAATTACCTGCGCTGAACACACAAAATGATTTTTTGGAATACGAATTGCTTGTATTTTTTCAATCGGAATTAGTTATACATATGGAAAATAAACTGCAAACCTGGTTCAAAAGCCACAAAGGAGCCGATTGGGCGATTCTCTATCTGCGTCTGTTCATCGGTACGATCATTCTCCTGCATAACGTAGGCAAAATGCAGGCCTACAATGAAATTATCAACTATTACCCGTCGTGGGGAATATTCGGCAGCGCTTTCATTTTCGTTGCGATCGCCACGATCGAAGTGTTGTGCGCCATTTCGCTCATGCTGGGCTACAAAGTCCGCCTGTCCGCCGCGATCATGGCCGCCAGTCTGCTCATCTCGCTGTTATTCCTCTTCCCCGGCAAAGGATTCGGAACCTCCGAACTGCTGTTCGTCTATCTGGGAATCCAGGTAGCCCTGGTAATTTCGGGCGGCGGAGTCTATTCGCTCGACGCCCTGGCTTCGGCCAAAAGAGCGAAGTCTCAACGAACCCGCAACTCTTCCCGACGAATAGAAGATTCAACAAAAAAATAATTTCGTATCTTTGCGCCTACCAATCTCCTAAAATGTAATAAGTATGAAACTGAAACTATGGCTTCTTTTACTGCCGTTGCTTGGTATGTCGGTTGCCGTATCCGCACAGTCGTCTCTTCCCCGCAAGGTATCCGACGTTACGTTACTCGATCTGAACGGCGACCCTACGCAGCTCCCTTACTGGGGTGAGAAAAACCTGATGATCTTCTATATCGACCCCGACCACCACAAACAGAACGAGGATTTCACAACGGATATGGAGGAAAATCACCGGGTGGAAGGCGAAAACCTGTTCGGTTTCGGGGTAATGAACCTGAAAGACGCTCCGATGATTCCCAACGGTATGGCTCGCAACATGGCTCGCAAACGCACAGCCTCCAACGGCGCTACGGTACTGGCCGATCAAAACAATACCCTGCGCGATGCCTGGCAATTGGGCGACTGCAACAATATGTTCGTCCTGCTGCTGGTCAGCAAGGAGGGCGACCTGGTGTTTATGCGCAAGGGTCCTCTCTCCGATGCCGATAAAAAAGAGTTTTATCAAGTCGTACAGAAGTACAGATAAGACTTCTCCATGTCGAAATTCCTGACGGTCTTTTGCGGATTGCTACTCTTCGCATCGCCTCTGTATGCACAAGATAATAAGGTGTATATCGGAGAAAACGATACGATTCGGTATAGTTACACCCCGTTGCAGACGGATTCGATCCCTGCATCACAGCCGTCGGACACCCTGGCCGCCGCCCCGAAGAAAAAATCGTTCTGGCGGCGGCTTATCGATTACTTCGGAGAGTCGAGCACGGACAAAACTTTCGAAAAAAAGATCGACTTCACCTTCATCGGAGGGCCGAGTTATTCGAAAGACACTCAATTCAGCCTCGCGGTTATGGCTGCAGGTCTTTACCGCCTTGACCGCACGGATTCACTGACACCGCCGTCGGACATCACGGCATTCATCACGGGCGGTACGACAGGATTCTACATGGTGGGAATCAACGGTAACAACATATTCAGCCACAATCGCCACCGAATTTCGTACAAGCTCTCCTTCTACTCGCAGCCGACCGACTACTGGGGTATCGGCTATTCGGCCGGAGCGAATAATCCCAAAGGGTCGTACGTCGAAAAACGCTACGATGTGGACGTAAGATACCTCTATCAGGTCGTACCCAATATGTTCATCGGCGCCTCTGTCAATTTCCGCAACAGCCGGGGCATCAAGTTCACCCGGCCGGAATATATCGAGGGCCAAAACCCGGAGAACACGACTACGGGCATCGGTGCGATCGTGGAGTACGATACAAGGGATTTCATTCCAAATCCCTACAAGGGACTTTATTTAAGTCTGAAGGGAACCTGGCGGCCGGATTTTCTCGGGTCGAACGCCAAATCGCTCTGGCAGGCGATATTCACGGCGAACAGTTATCATCGGGTATGGAAAGGCGGTATCGTAGCCACCGAGCTGTACGGCGAATTCAATGCCTCGGGCACACCCTGGCTGATGAAAGCCCGCCTGGGTGGTTCGAAGCGTATGCGCGGCTACTACGAAGGACAATACAACGACAACGATATGATTACCCTCCAGGTCGAACTCCGGCAGAATATCTGGCGACGTATCGGCTGTGTCGTATGGGGCGGTGCGGGTAACGTATTTCCCTCGTTCGAAAAGTTCAAATGGGGGTACACCCTCCCCAACTACGGCATAGGCCTGCGGTGGGAATTCAAAAAACGGATCAATATCCGAGTAGATTACGGATTCGGCAAGCACACGAGCGGATTCCTGTTCAATATCAACGAAGCGTTCTGAAAGATATGGCAGTTCACGAAAAAAAAGAGAGTTTCAAGGAGCATAACGACAGAGGGTCCATCCTGCTGGCGTTCTACTTCGTTCTCACGCTGCTTATCCCCAACCTCGTATTACTATATACGGAGCCGTACTCCATCTGGTCGGCCGAAGCATCGCTCTTTATCCCGATGGGTTTCTACCTGATGTGGAGCGCCGTGCTGAAACGCTCCGGCATCATGATCTGGCTGGCCTTTCCGCTCGTCGTCCTCGCCGCCTTCCAAATCGTACTGCTCTACCTGTTCGGCAATTCGATCATCGCAACGGATATGTTCACCAACCTGCTGACGACCAATCCGGAAGAGGCTGGCGAGCTGCTCTCAAACATCTATCCATCGATCATCATCGTCTGCGCCATCTATCTGCCGCTACTCTGGTTCGCCTCACGCGACATCGGACAAAGGCACTGTCTTTCGAAAACAGCCCGCAAGAATATCGCCCTGATCGGACTCTCGTCCTTCATTCTCGGAGGGTTGTTCCTGGCCCCGGCCTATAAAGTGAGCGAAGACAAGCGGGTATTGAAAACCGACATTTTTCCGGTCAATGTTTTCTATAATATCGGTCTTTGCGGTTCGGAGTTTCGCAAGATGTACCGTTTCGAACACACCTCGGAGGATTTCACATACCATGCACGGCGCACGGCCGAGGCTTCCAAACGCGAGATTTACGTCTATGTAATCGGAGAAGCATCCCGAGCCGCCAACTGGCAACTGTACGGTTACCACAGGGAAACGAATCCCTGTCTGACCCGCACAGAGGGTCTGGTCGTATTCCGGAATACAGTCACACAGAGCAATACCACGCACAAAAGTGTGCCCTTGATTCTTTCGTCGGTAAAAACCGATCAACACGAAGAACTATACCGTCGCAAGGGGCTTCCGGCACTCTTCAAGGAGACTGGTTTCAAAACCTGGTTTCTTTCCAACCAGCGCCCCCAGGGAGCCATGATCGACAAGTTGGCCAAGGATGCAGACAGCCTGGTGTACCTTCCGGAGCCACGTTACGATATGCAACTGCTGGAAGCGATGAAACGGGTTATCGCCGAAGACCCGGAGCACGACCTGCTCATCATCCTGCACTGTTACGGCTCTCATTTCACCTATCACCAACGATACCCCCGTGAATTCGCCCGCTTCCTGCCGGACGACAACGTGGCCATCAACCGAAAGAACGTCGAGAAACTCGTCAATGCCTACGACAATTCGATCTACTATACGGACCACTTCCTCTCGCAGACGATCGAATATCTCCGCTCGCTCGAAAACGACTGCTCGGCGCTGCTCTACTGTGCCGATCACGGCGAAGATATTCTCGACGACGAACGGGAGCGCTTCTTGCACGCCTCCCCTACGACGACTTTTTATCAGCTCTATGTCGCCAATCTGGGATGGTTTTCGCCGGAATATCGACGGGAATTCCCGGAAAAAGTCGAAGCGGCCCGCAACAACGAATCCGCACCGGCCACAACCCACTCCATGTTTCAAAGCATGGCCGATATCGCTTCGATCGAAGGCGACTTCATCGATCCGGCCTACTCGTTGGTCAGTCCGACATTCGACTACCGGGCACCGCGCCGCTATCTGAACGATCACAACCTGGCCGTTCCTTTCCCGAAAACCGGCCTGTCGGATGAAGACCTCGAAAATTTCCGCCGGCACGGTATCGATTTAAGCTACTAAAAAACAGACGCAATCTTTTCGATATTCCGGAGATTCCTCTGTATCGCATACCGAATTTTCTGCCGGTTACGGTCTGCTCCTGTTCGAACAGTGAAGAATTATATAAATTATATGTTATTATGGGAATGCAGCACGCCAAATTTCCTCAAACAGGGGGGGGGAGGTTAGCATTACAAACACGGTCACAGGCCAAATAATCGGATAGTACATCGAAAGATATAATTGCCAAGGTACACCCATAACAAAGGGCCGCATGTATCCCATGCGACCCTTCATTTTCAAAAAAGTAATAAACTTATTTCGAAGCTTCGACGGAAACCTTCCGGAACTCCTTCATCAGCTTGCTCAATTCCAGAGCGGCCTTGCGTGCGCGGGTTCCGGCTGCCTTGTTTCCTTTTTCTACCTGAGCGTTGGCATTACTTACGAATACTTCGTATTCGGCATTGATTTTTTCAACTAAATTTTTCATAATACGTATAATAATTTGGATGTATGTCGCAAAGATACGAAAAAATTTCAATTTCCAATTTTTTCGCCCCCAAAAGCAACGCAACCATAAAATAGCCTGAAAAACCGTACTGAGCCGGATTATCCCCATATATGGGGATGTCCGTTCCTGAAATATTTCCCTATCTTTGCCCCGTAATTTCTGCAAAAGAACATGCGTTTATCGGATTTGAAAACAGGCCAGTCGGCCACGATTCTCAAAGTACTCGGACATGGCGGATTCCGCCGCCGAATTATGGAAATGGGGTTCGTACGCGGCAAAAAAGTCGAAGTGGTTCTCAATGCCCCGCTGCGCGACCCGATCGTTTACAAAATCATGGACTACGAGGTTTCGCTGCGCCGCAGCGAAGCCCACATGGTCGTAGTTATCACCAACGAAGAGGCCGAAGGCCTGATAAGCGAAGAATATAACGGAACACGCGAAGGCGACCAGCTCCATGAGGTCATCGCCCAAAGCTCAAAGCGGATCAACGTCGCACTGGTGGGTAACCCGAACAGCGGCAAAACCTCGCTGTTCAACGCTATTTCGGGCGGTCACGAACACGTCGGCAACTACAGCGGCGTCACGGTGGACGCCAAACGGGGACACTGCACCTACAGAGGCTATCGTTTCGAAATCACCGACCTGCCGGGCACCTACGCACTTACGGCTTACTCGCCCGAGGAACTTTACGTACGCCGCCATTTGGCCGAACATACGCCGGACGTAATTATCAATGCCGTCGTAGCTTCGAACCTGGAACGCAACCTCTACCTCACTACCGAACTCATCGACCTGAATCCCCGAGTGGTTGTAGCGCTCAATATGTACGACGAGCTGGAAGCGAGCGGCGCCGAACTCGACTACGACAGTCTGGGACGAATGCTGGGTGTGCCGATGGTGCCGGTCGTCGCCCGTCATGGACGGGGTATCGAAGCCCTGCTGGACACGGTGATCGCCGTCTATGAGAACGAGGACGACCGTGTGCGTCACATTCACATCAACCAGGGACCGGTTATCGAGGAGAGCCTGCGGACAATCACGGGAGCATTGAAGGAATCCGGAGAGTTGCCCCCGCAATTCCCGCCGCGTTATATCGCAATGAAACTACTTGAGGAAGATAGTTATATAAAGGATCAACTGAAGCATCACCCGAAATACCCCGAATGGGAGGAAGCGAGCAAACGGGAAGCGCAGCGGATCAAGAACCTGCTGGATGAAGACATCGAAACGGCCTTTGCCGATCAGAAATACGGATTCATCTCCGGAGCTCTGCGGGAAACCTACACCCCGGGAAAGAAGGAACAGACACAAGTGACGAAAATCATCGACGCTTTCGTGACCCACAAGCTCTGGGGCTTTCCGATCTTTTTCTTCCTGATGTGGCTGATGTTTTACTGCACGTTCAACTTGGGAGCCTATCCCCAGGAGTGGATCGAGCAACTGGTGGGACTGATCGGTCAGGGCGTGGATGCCTGGATGCCGGACGGAGCGTTGAAAGACCTGCTCGTGGACGGCGTAATCGGCGGCGTGGGAAGCGTCATCGTCTTCCTGCCGAATATCATGATCCTATACCTGTTCATCGCTTTCATGGAGGATTCGGGCTACCTGGCTCGCGCAGCCTTCATCATGGACCGGATCATGCACCGCATAGGGCTGCACGGCAAGTCGTTCATTCCACTCATCATGGGTTTCGGCTGCAACGTACCGGCCATCATGGCCACGCGCACGATCGAAAGCCGCAGCAGCCGGCTCATCACCGTACTGCTCGTCCCCTTCATGTCGTGCAGCGCCCGCATTCCCATCTATATCCTGCTGATCGGCACATTCTTCGCTGCCTATGCCAGCTGGGTGATGCTCGGACTGTATCTGCTGGGAATCGTCGTGGCTGTCATCACGGCCCGGCTGATGCGCCGTTATCTGTTCAAGAAGGACGAAACGCCGTTCGTCATGGAGCTGCCGCCCTATCGGGTCCCGACAATGCGGGCTACGCTGTCGCACATGTGGGATCGCTGCGCGCAATACTTGCGCAAGATGGGCGGGCTGATTCTAATCGCTTCGGTGGCGGTCTGGTTCTTGAGTTATTATCCGACGCCGGACGCAGCCGCCCCGGCAGAAACTATGGAGGAACATTATGAAAACTCCTACCTGGGACAGGTCGGCCAGGCATGTTCGCCCGTATTCGAACCGCTCGGCCTGAACTGGAAAGCCAGCATCGCCATTCTCACGGGCCTGCCGGCCAAAGAGATCGTCGTCAGCACGCTCGGCGTGCTCTATTCGGAACAGGGCGACGCCCCGGAAGCCGAACTCGACTCTCCGACCCTCTCCCAGCGGCTGGTCGCAAGCGGGGATTTCACCCCGGCATCGGCCCTCGCCTTTCTGGTCTTCATCCTGCTTTACCTGCCATGTATCGCCACGATCGTAGCGATCGCCGCAGAGATCGGCTGGCGCTGGGCCTGTATTTCGGTACTCTACAATACGGCTTTGGCATGGATAATGGCTTATCTGACGTATCACCTTTTCTCCTGGTTATAATATGACGGACTGGCAAAATATCGCTGTAATAGGGATCGGCATCCTCGTCCTCGGATTCAGCGTCCGCTGGATTGTACGGATTGTCCGACATCGAGAGGATGTCGGATGTTCGTGTTGCTCGAAAACCGAATGTCCGCATTGCAAGTCCCGGCACCCGAACAAGGGGTGTTGTTCCTAAAAACAGCGCTGTAATCTTTCTTCCGATTACAGCGCTGTTTTATTCCCCCAAAAAAATCAAAATCGCATCTATACTGGCAAGTAAATACCTTTCAATGTATCCCTTATCCGACGGCCGTTTATTTACACCTTGCGACCTCGTTTATAATTTGGCCTCTTTCCTAAACCCTCTCTGAAGAGAGTGGAGTTGCCTGCTCCCAAAAACATTAAATTATATAACGACTGCTCGCAGATTCCAGCAGGAACCCTCGGTCCTGCGGGTCGTTATCCGATGCCAAATTCCACCCGAACCCTCTCTTGGGCCGATTTTCGACTTTTCCTCGAAGCATATCGGTCAATTCCGGGGCAACTCAGGTCAGGGTATTGAAATATACGATTAGCTATTTTCCCCTAAATAATTTGGAATTTTGTTATTTTTCATTTAATTTAGAGATAGCAAAATGCGGAAAATAGAGCTGAAAATATCGAAATTAACCCTCCCATCAAAAAACTGGCCCGATTTTCCGATGCAGGATTACAACCCTTCTGCAATATTTGCAACAACTCCCGCAGTCGTGCTGCGGGAGTTGGTATTGTTACATAAGCCCCGACCGGGGCCGCGTCGTAGAGTTCTACAACGCGAACAGAATGAATATCTGAGCTGTAAGTACCCGCAGGAACATCACGACGGGATAAACCGTCGAATAGCTCAAGGCCGGCATATCGTTGCCTGCCGTGCCATTGGCATAAGCCAGTGCCGGAGGATCGGTCATACTACCGGCCATAAGTCCCATGAGCGTATAATAATTCATCTTCAGCCGGGCGCGGGCGAAAATACCGACCAGCAACAACGGGATCACCGTAATCAGCGCACCGTATCCGATCCAGCGGTAACCGCCGCCAACGATCGCATCGATGAACCCGTCGCCGGCTCCCAGACCGACTGCCGCCAGGAAGAGCGCAATGCCCACTTCGCGCAACATCAAGTTGGCACTCATGGTAGTATAGGTCACCAAATGGAACCGGGGACCGAAGCGGCCGAGCAACAGCGCCACGATCAACGGACCACCTGCCAAACCCAGCTTAACGGGCTGCGGCACGTTCAACAACGGAATGGAACCCAACAGAACACCGAGCGCGATACCGACGAAGATCGTCACCAGATTCGGCTCACGGAGTTTTTTGAGCGAATTACCCAATACGGCGGCGACCTTCTCGATCGCATTCTCCGGCCCCACGACCATCACGCGATCGCCGATCTGAAGCTGCATTCCCTGATAGGGAATCAGATCGACTCCGGCACGATTGACACGCGTAATGTTGATGCCGTAGCGGGTTCTCAAGCGAAGATCGGCGAAAGTCTTGCCGTTGATCTCCGGCTTGGTAATCAGAATACGACGCGAAACCAGCTTCGAATCCGGCGTATCCCACTCTTTCTCCCCCATTTCGATCCGATTACCGATGAAAGCCGTCACCGCTTCGCAATCTTCGGATGCACAGACGACCAATACCTTATCCCCGAGCGAAATAATACTGTTGCTGTCCGCCAATACGATCGTACCGTCGGGATGAGCGATCCGGGAAATAACGAATTTCCGATTGATCAACTCATTGACATAGGAGATATCGTGTCCGCTCAACATCTTGTTCGTACACTCGATCGAAACGATTTCGGCCATCTTGTGTTCTGCGGAAATCGCAGCGAGCGCCTCATCCTCCTTCTCGAATTTCACCCGCAGAGCATAACGGATGAAGATCATCGAGAAAATGATACCGATCACGCCCAGCGGATAAGCTACGGCATAGCCCAGGGCAATACTGGGGTCTTCGACTCCCGAAGCGTCCGCATAAGCCTGCTGTGCTGCACCCAGTCCCGGCGTGTTGGTCACCGCACCCGAAAGGATGCCGACCATCGTGGGAATCGGCGTACCCGATACCAGATGAATCACGTACGCCACGCCTACCCCGAGCAAAACGATCGTCGAAGCCAGGCAGACGAGCGTCAGCCCGCCATGCTTGAACGAAGCGAAGAAACCCGGGCCGACCTGCATACCGATTGAAAAAACAAAAAGGATCAGACCGAACTCCTGGATGAAATGACGTACTTCGGCCGGGATTCCCATACCGAAATGCGCGGCGATGATGCCGACGAACAAAATCCAGGTGATACCGAGCGAGATACCGCAAACCTTGACTTTGCCCAACAGAATACCTGCGGTAATCACCAATGCGAGCGTGAATACGGTGTGGGCTATCCCGCCACCGACAAATAAAGAGTAGAGCCAATCCATACCATTGATTTTAATAAAATGGCGCGAAACATACCGCGCATTGCGTCCGGAACGGACATCGCCGCATCCGAGCGTTACGCTTCCGCCCGAAAAAATTTTTGCAAAGGTAATCCTTTTTCCGGAAGACAAAAAATCAGTAGAGGAATTTCTCGATCACCGGCAGCAGCAGGGCCGTCATGATCCCCATCAGTGCCATAGCCAAACCGCTGAGCGCCCCTTCCAGCGCACCGATTTCGATCGCACGGGCCGTTCCGATGCCATGCGCCGCAGACCCCAGCGCGAATCCCTGTGCCATAGGATCCGTGACCCCGCAACGCCGAAGCAGCCAGGGACCGACGAGACTGCCGAAAATACCGACACAAAAGACGACGACCGAGGTGATCGTAATGATGCCGCCGAGCGGTTCCGCAACCGATACGGCGATCGGCACCGTCACGGATTTCGGAGCAAGCGAAGTTTGCAAAATCCGATCCGCCCCCAGCATACGCGCCAGATAAACCACACTAAGAACTCCGACCACGCAGCCGACGACGACCGACACGAGAATCGGAAGCAACCGTCCCCGCATATGCTCGAGTTGTTCGTACATCAGATAACCCAGAGCCACGACCGAAAGTCCCAGTCCGAAATTGAGCAACTCGGTCGAACGGCGGTAATGCTCGTAACCGATACCGAAAAGTTTCAGATAAAGGATCATCGCCACGAAACCGAGCAGCACGGGGTGCAGCAGGGCGAACTTGGTTCGACTGTATAACGCACTCCCCAGGCAATAAAAGCCGACCGTGAGGGTCAGCAACACCAGATCCGATCCGACGAACTGCTCCATCACGCCTTTTTATTCAGTTTTTGAAAAACCCTTCCGACGCAGACCAGCACCAACATCGTACTCACTCCGCCCGAAATAACGATCGCCCAAAAATTATCGAGCAGGACTTCGTAGGATACCATCAACCCCACCCCGTACGGGATGAAAAACAGGGCCATAGCGCCCAGCAGAAAACGAGCGGCGGGCCGGATCATCTCCGCATCCACGATATGCAGGCAGAGAGAAGCGAACAGCAGGATCATACCGACGATACTCCCCGGCAGATACCCGCCGATAAGCAGACTGACGCCGTTCCCCAGCGCCCAGCAAAAAAGAATATAGAAAAGTCCTGCCAGCACGTGGCAAAGATACGAATAAGCCGAGCGCAAAAGCAAATTTTATTTGCATTTTGCCGAGG
>ERZ780198.1715-NODE-1715-length-18979-cov-5.240435_pt1 | contig 18979 bp, 18 predicted proteins | sample MGYA00510979_ERZ780198 | MGnify/ENA primary metagenome ERZ780198 (study PRJEB29588, sample SAMEA2158039) | human gut metagenome | biome: human gut; feature: human-associated habitat; material: faeces | place: Denmark | collected 2008/2010 ...
GTGTACGATTTTTTGAGTGAATCTGCCTTCTTAAATTACGCAAAGACATATGGGCTGCTTGGGCAACTTCTTCTTCAGATATATTATGATCTTCAATATATTGAATAATTTGTTTCATAAAAAAACACCCCCACGTTAAACATAGAGATGTTTGCTTTGTTTGTACTCGACCAAGTTTTAAAAATCAGCCGATGAAAATGTTTTTCTAAGCCTTAGTTGTATTATCACTTTGAATATTCTTGATAATATCCGTTAGATCCGCTTCATTGATAGCTCCATCATAGAAATCATTTAAAGTTTCAATCAATCCTTTATTGTCTGGTAAAACCGTTTCAAATACATCTTTCATATGCTCAGCTTCCATACTTGAACCTGCATACTTAACAGTCGCATGAATCAAAGATGTATAAATCACATTCACCAACATTAAATGATATTTATTATTATAACCATCATTACGATTATCAATAACTGTGTGTGGACTAATTAGAGCTGTACCTTGATATTTAGCTAAAGTAGGAAACTCTAAATACAAACCTTTTACTGTTTTATAGGTCATTAATTTTAATGCATATACACACGCAAATTGTTCTAAATCACCTAACATATTTAAACGATTCTCACTGTCACAAACCTTTTTAAAGTTAATATCTAACAATCGAGCAATTACATCACTCACACATTCTAGATTGGTCTTACAAACCACTTCTTGACGACCATCTAGATCGGTTGTGATCACAAATAAATCGCCTTCTCGATCATAAAATATATTATCTGAATGTCTTAAATTCACCATACAATCACCTTTAACGAATAAAATTCGTACCCTTTCTTACTTCTTTTTCAGGCAAACCATATGCCTCTTTACCTAAGGCAATACTTTTCATTAAGAAAATCATATTACGAGCTAAAGTACGCATTGTCTGTTTTCCCTCTTCATCTTGATTGGCTTCAAGCGCATTATTTCCATGAATCGAATTCCAATATTGACTTGATACAACGGGCATACCACTAATCGTGAAATATTTATTTAATTCATCAAAAGTAGCACTAGCCCCTCCTCTTCGACAAGATACAACACTTGCGCCAACTTTCATTGCCTTATCAAAACAAGTACTATAGAATAGACGATCTAATACGGCAATCAATGTTGCATTCGCACTGGCATAATATACTGGACTTGAAACAACAATTCCATCTGCCTTTTCAAATTTAGGGGCAATTTCATTCACAATATCATCAAATACGCATTTACCTAAATTCGTGCATGCCCCACAAGCCATACAACCACGAACAGCTACATTTCCAACTTGTACAATTTCAGTTTCAATACCATTTTCTTTAAATACAGCTTCCATTTCACATAAAGCCAAATCATTTACTCCACTTGGATGTGGACTTCCATTCAACATTAAGACTTTCATATTTTCCTCCGAAAAAAACTATCTCTATTTTATCATTTGCGTCAACATGATAAAATAGTTTTTATGAAACATATAGTAACTGGAATATTAGCACATGTCGATGCTGGAAAAACCACATGTATCGAAAGTATGCTTTATACATCAAAAACAATTCGAAAATTAGGACGTGTTGATCATCAAGATGCTTATCTAGATTATGATAGTCAAGAACGAGAAAGAGGTATTACAATTTATTCAAAGGAAGCTCATTTTCGTTGGAAAAATAGTGAAGTCTACCTGATAGATACACCAGGCCATGTCGATTTTTCAAGCGAAATGGAAAGAAGTCTTCAAGTATTAGATTTAGCCATTCTCTTGATCAATGGACAAGATGGTATTCAATCTCATACTTCAACGATTTGGAAATGCTTAAAACACTATAACATTCCTACATTGATTTTTATCAATAAAATGGACATTAGTTATAAGACAAAAGAAGAGCTCATGAATGATCTAAAAACACATTTTTCATCCAACTGCATTGATTTTAAATCCACAAATGCTGAAGATGAATTATCTATGTTGAATGAAGATATCATGAATCATTATCTGGAAACAGAAACAATTGATACTTCGCTTCTTCAACAAGCCATCTTCAAAAGAGAATGCTTCCCTGTATTCTTTGGTTCGGCCTTAAAAATTCAAGGCATTGAAGATCTAATGGATGCGATCATTGATTTATCATTTATCAAAGAATATCCAAAAGAATTTGGCGCTCGTGTATATAAAATATCAAGTGATGATCAAGGCAATCGCTTAACTCATGTAAAAATCACAGGTGGTGTATTAAATGCCAAAGATAAAATTGGCGCAGATGAAAAAGTGGATCAGATTCGTTTGTATAATGGAAAACAATTTGAAATGGTGCAAACCGCCTATCCAGGTATGATTTGTGCTTTAAAAGGATTAAACAACTATGAAGTAGGCCAAGGTTTAGGCTTTGAATCCGACATGACAAAACCACTTTTAAATGCCTACATGAACTATCAATTATTACTTCCAGAAGGTGTAGATGCACTTACTATGATGCGCTATTGTAGCGTACTGGCTCAAGAAGATCCACAGCTTCAAATCGAATATGATGAACAAACGAAACAAATTTTCTTGCGTTTGATGGGATCCATTCAAATGGAGATTCTTCAAAAAGAAATTGAGAAAAGATCTAAAGTGAAAGTTGGTTTTACAACGGGTAAAGTTTTATTTAAAGAAACCATTCAAAATAGTGTGATTGGTGTAGGGCACTTTGAACCTTTAAGACACTATGCCGAAGTCCATTTAAAACTTGAACCATTACCTAGAGGTAAAGGCCTTGTATTTGAATCCAATTGTTCCAATGATGATTTGGCCTTAAATTGGCAAAATCTGATTTTAACGCATTTAAAAGAGAAACAACACAAAGGTGTATTAACTGGATCGCCTATAACAGATATGAAAATCACTTTAGTGGCCGGTAAAGCTCATTTAAAACATACAGAAGGTGGAGACTTTAGACAAGCAACCTATCGTGCTATAAGGCAAGGTTTAAAAGAGGCTGAGTCTATATTATTAGAGCCATATTATAGTTTTGAACTGATTATAGAAAATCAATATGTCTCAAAAGCATTATTTGATTTAGAAAATAAGCATTGCACCTTCAAAATTGAAGAGGATATGAACAGCCTTGTTCACATTAAAGGTCAAGGTCCTGTGCGTAAATTAATGGATTATCAAAAAGATGTCATTGCGTATACAAAAGGTAAAGGTCAATTTATTTGTGAGTTAGAAGATTATCACGAGTGTTTTGATCAAGATAAAGTCATCGAAGAATCTAATTATGACAGTGAAGCCGATTTAAACAATCCAACCGGGTCTATTTTCTGTGAACATGGAGCTGGATATTTTGTACCTTGGAATGAAGTCAAAGAACATATGCACATCCAAATTAAAGAAACCAATAGTTCTTCTTATACTTCTTATGTGAAGCATACAGTTCATGAAGAGGAGTTAAAGAAAGTATTTAACTCGCTTGGTGGAAACAACAAGAAAGCTGAAAAGCCAATCAAGAAAAAAACAAAAGTAGATTTAAATTTAAATCAGATTCATATTGAAGATAAAAAGCCAGAATGCTTAATGATTGATGGATACAATATGATTTATGATTGGCAAGATTTAAAAGATATTGCCAAAGTCAATATTGAATCTGCTCGCGATGAATTAATCAATCGAATCTCGAACTATCAAGGCTATAAACAAATCAAAGTGATTTTAGTATTTGATGGTTATCGCGTTAAAAATAATGCGGGCTCACATTTTAATCAAGGAAATCTAGATATTATTTATACAAAATACAATCAGACAGCCGATAGTTATATTGAAAAAGCTGTACATGATTTGAAAAAGAAATATGAATTATCCGTTGCGACAAGTGATGGTTTGATTCAAAATGCGATTCTTGCGAATGGTGCAAAAAGAATCTCAGCTCGTGAACTTGAGATTGCCGTAAAAAACGTAAATAAACGTGCACTTTCATACCTAAAGAAGTAGTTTATGATATAATAGCGAAAAAGATGGAGGAATTTAATTATGACAAGAAAGATTGCCATTATCGGAGCCGGCCCTGCTGGCTATACATTAGCTCAAGAGCTTGTTAAAGCAGAAAATGAGTATCAAATCGACATTTTCGATAAGGAAGCTGAAATAGGTGGAGCCATTTATACTGGTATTCCTGAATATCGTATGCCCAAAACATTCTTAGAAAAAGCCTACAATGGACTCGTTGAAGCTGGTGTTAAATTCCATTTTAATACTTTTGTAGATCAAACTATGTTTAAAGAACTACAAGCAGACTATGATTATGTGGTTGTAGCCATTGGTGCTCAAATTGAAAATACTTTTGGCTTTGAAACCGGAAATGGTGTCGTTGCCGGATTAACACTACTTTATGATTTAAACATCAACCACAAACAAGCAGACTTTAAAAAATATAAAAAAGCTATTGTTTGGGGTGGAGGAAACGTTGCGATGGATTGCGCAAGATCTTTAGTTCGTATTATTGATGATGTAACTATCGTATACCGTAGATCTTTACAAGAAATGCCTGCAAGCCCTGCAGAAATCAAAGCCTGTGAAAAAGAAGGCGTTAAGATTGCTTTCTTAAACAACATCAAAGACATTTTAAAAGATGAAAATGGAAAGGTTTGCGGTGTTCAAGTTGCGAAAATGGAACTTGGAGAAATGGATGAATCTGGAAGAGCAAGCTGTCATGAAGTAAAAGACTCACTATTCACAATGGATTGTGATCTAGTTGCGATGGCTATTGGTCAAAAAGTAGATTTTACACCATTGAATAACGACCTAAAAACAACCGATACACACGCATCTACATTAGAGAATGTATTTATTATTGGAGATGCCTTTACAGGGCCAAAAACAATTGGTAGTGCTGTAATGGAAGGTAAAAAGATTGCCAAAGAAATCGAAGCTAAATACAACGAAGGAGCGAACTAATCGTTCCTTTTTCTTTGGAAAACAAAAAAGCTACCTACACCAACTCTTGCAGGGTTTGTAGGTAGTTTTTACTACATCATAATCTCTTTTCAAATCCACCATCAATTTCTTGATCCTCGCTAATTGTCACAAAGGCCTTTGGATCAATTTCATTGACAATTTTTTTGAAGTTACGAATCTCATATTTATTGACAGCACAAAATAAAATATACTGTTCTGTATCTGTATAAGCACCCTTACCCATCCAGTACGTTACACCGCGTCCTGTTCTTTCCATAATTACATTCTTCATATTTTCTTTCTTTGTAAAAATCAATACAGTCATATTGATATTTTGATAGTGGATACGATCACTAATAAAGTAAAGAATGGCCACAAAGATAATGGAATAGAGTGATGTCTGTAAATCAAAAATAAAGGCACAAATTGTAAATAAGATCGAATTAATAATAATCGATAGCTTGCCTACAGAAAAGCCTGGTTTTGTCTTCGATAAACATACACCGGCAATATCCATACCACCGCAACATCCACTACTTTGTAAAGCAAGTCCTACTCCAATACCACACATTAAGGCTCCAAAGATACAATTTGAAAGCATGTCTGGCATAATCACAAAAGATTGTTTTGGCAAAATAGATAATGTAATGGTTTGAACCACTAAACTAATGACAGTCTTTATACAAAATTCTTTATTCATAATTTTAAAGCCCATAATGAACAAAGGAATATTGATCATAAAGTTAATGATACCCACCAAATTCATATGTCCAAGACTTGGCACCATCTTTACAATAAAATACTCAATAATCTGTGCAATACCAATGGCACCACCAAAGTTGATTCCATTAGGTGTCACAAACAAATAAATCCCTAACGAAAGTAAGATACTTCCTATAATTAACTCAATATACTTTTCAATATTTTCTCTCATTCTAAAATCCTCTAAACACTAGGCATTATATCATTTTTACATATGTTTCGATAACACTTTTATCGATTGCACATCAGAAAAGGCCAGAAAATTAATTCTGACCTATGTGCTTATTTAATTTTTACGGGAAGAGTCAGAACGCTCGTGACTTTAGTCATGAGATGAATGACGTATGTAACTGGTTTTCAGCTGTTTCTATACGTGAACCATGATATAATTTATACGTAGAATGCATCGTAAAAAAGAAGGAGATTTCGATATGTATACAGTACGCTTTCAATTGGAACTAAGTGAATCTGAGAAACGGTTTTTGTCGAAATCTTTTTTCTATGCGAATCAGATGCATAATCAGTTGGTTCGATATGCTACTAATCGTTTGAATGCTTTATTTCATGATAAAGAATATATGGGTGCACGCAAAGCTTATGGAGAAGCTGAATTTTCTAAAAAGAAAGTATCTGAACTGTCAGCTTCTGAAAAAAAGAAGAAAAAAGAGTTGTCAAATATCATGTGTGTTAAACAAAAAGAGTATAATCTCACAAAGACTTCTTTGTGTAAGTTTGTATCCAAAGAACAAAAGAAATACAAGAACTACATCAACTCTCATCAGGCACAGGCAGAAGCGGAAGCTGTATATAAGGGAGTAGAAAAGGTTCTTTTTGAGGATGGACATCATCTTCATTATCGAAGATACAATAGTTTTGACTGTATCAAACAAAAATGTGCTGCAACAGGAGTGCGTCTTTTAAGATGGGATACAATATGTTTTATGAAACATTACTACAAAGTTCGTGTCCCAAAGAATGAATATATCCAGAACATTATTTCATCTGTTGATTTAAAAGAAGATGTTGTTTATTCATTTTTAAAAAGAATCGAATTCAACAGTGGATTCAAATATTATGTAGTAATCACACTTCGAGGTGATACACCAAAACAAATTAAACTATCTGAAGATGGCGGACATCGTACAGGTGTTGACTTTGGAACCTCTACGATTGCGACAGTCTCAAATAACGAGGTCCATCTGGAAGAACTGGCTCCAGAATCAGCAAAATATGAAAAAGAGATCCGCCACAAGCAGAATCTGGTAGATGCCTCTATGCGAAAGCACAATCCAGAAAACTACAACAAGAATGGTACAGTCAAAAAGGGAAAACATAAATGGAAAACCACAAAACGATGTAGACGTTTAAAACGCCAAGTTCGGGTTCTCTATCGAAAACAATCTGCTTACATTAAGACTTCACATCATACCTTTATAAACAGAGTCGTTCAGAACACAAGCGAATTCATTCTGGAACCAATGAACTTCAAAGCTCTGCAGAAGAGATCAAAGAAGACAGAGCGTAAAGATGAGGTGACGGCTGTTAAACAAAAAGACGGCTCTTTGAAAATGGTATGTAAATACAAACGCAAAAAGCGTTATGGACATTCCATCAAGAACCGTTCTCCAGGTCTTATGCAGGCTGATTTAAAAACAAAAGCTACACAGTATGGAATACCATACTACGAAATAGATATTCATCAATACCGTGCTTCTCAACTTCACCATGATACTGGAGAATACATCAAGCCTACTTTAAGTGAAAGATTTAAAACGATTGAAGGACATAAAGTACAAAGAGATTTGTATTCAGCCTTTCTAATTTGTCATACGGACGATACATTGACTGCACCTGATTTTAAAACCTGCCATCTTGACTTTCCACACTTTGTCAAGATGCAGGATACATTGATTCTAAAAATGAAAAAATGTGGACACACAATGAAACACTGCTTTGGATTCTAGCTTAAAGAATCCCTCATCTAGTTCAGGTCTTAGGCGTAAGCCCTGCTGGATGTAGTATGAGTATACAAAGTACAGTCCATATGGATTGGAAATGCTCGAAAAACAAGAGCTATGCAAAGACTATATGCAAGGTCTAGAACCATGCTGAAAGCTTTGCGATGCTCCATTTCTCACATTGTGAGAAAGAGAATCTCGTCATTTTAATGATGAGAGTACGTCAATGTATCCATTGAATTAAACCATCTATATGTGGGTGTTGTATACATACCTTTTACTTTCTTATTTCTTAATCTATATACTTTTACGCCATCGGTTGGAATAAATCCACAAAGATCAGCTTGTACAATCATTGCTTGTTTAAAAGCTTGAGCACTTTGTTCTGAATTCGAAGTATACGTTCCTACATCTAGATCTGCATCCAATTGCAAATCGCTTAGACGTGGGAAGTTATCAACTGCTTTTGACTTTAATAAGTAATTCATACCTGTATCTTCAGGACTACCCTAAGAGAAGCCTACCCATCCTGCATCCCAATCACCTAAGGCATTATCATCGATAATTGTCGAAATAACAGTATTGAATTCCATTGTATTTACCTTTAATTCAACCCCGACTTCTTGCCAATCCTTTTGAAGAATTGGAATCATTGAATCCATATTGTCTTTTTCTTTGATGGATAAAAAGCGAATTGAAAGACGCTCTCCATCTTTCTCTCGAATTCCATCACTACCCACTTTCCAGCCAGCATCATCTAACAATTGTTTCGCCTTTTCAGGACTATATTCATATGTATTTAATCCATCCAATTTTTCTTTTCCCGTAACAATACTACCGCAAGTCTTACTAATAGGATTTCCAAAACTGCTTGGTACATAAGCCATGACTTCATCAGATTCATCTAATTTATAATAACTATCAATATAGGCTTGACGATCAAATCCATAAGCCAAAGCTTGTCGAACAGCTTGATCTTTACATGGACCATCAGCTGTATTCAAATATAGCCAATTTGTACGATCACCATTATAGCTATCTAGTGTCAAATCTTTGCTTTTACTCTGGATAACCGAACTAATTTTATCCGCATCTGTTACATCAGAAATGTAATCTACCGTTCCTTTTTCTGCCTTAAAATAAGAATTCTTTTCTAATGAAGCACCAATGGATTTATCATATGATTTTAATACATAAGGACCTGTACCAACAGGCTTTGTATTTTTCTTCTCAATCTTAGCTGTTTTTCCCTGCTTATAGTTCAATGTTTGATCTGAACATATTCCTTGTGTACCCAAAACACTTTCAGCATCGATTCTTGGCTTTTCCAAATGAAATACAACCGTATAATCGTCTGGTGTTTCAATACCCTCTAAATCTTTAGCATCTCCATCATGATATTCGGTATATCCCTTCACAAAATCCACATTGCTTGAATACAATCCAGTTTAGCTAGGATCAGCCATAACGCTAAATGTATCTTTAACATCTTTTGATGTTAATTTAGATCCATCACTAAATTTAATACCCTTCTTTAACTTGAATGTCAAAGTTGTACCATCTTCAGAAATCAGTGGTAATTCACTAGCCAAATCACATACAAGATTCTGATCTTTATCATACTTCAACAAACCTTGGTAGACCAACGATACTACACTATTATCATTTAGTGTACGATAATATAAAGGTGAAAAATCACCATTCATTTCTGAAGACAATCCAACTGTCAACGTTTGTCCTTGATTCGAACTATTGCTTGTGGAACATCCCGCAAGCACAAATGCCATACACATGGCCACTACACTTCGTTTTGCCATTACTTTCCCTCCAAACATTTGTGTACGATCCATTATGCATCATTTTCATGCTGTTTCATGTATTTTATAAATGTTTTCATTTGTTGTTAGTATTAGTTAATACCACGCTTTATATAAAGTGTTTTTTAATATGTAAGTAATTATTTTATTTTCAGAAAGCACTTGCATTTATTGTTTGTTTAGAGCATAATACTATGTAAATTGAGAAAAGGAGTATTTTTATGAGTAAAATTTTTGTACACGCTAAAACAATGATAGATGGTGTGAGCGATACACCTAAATTTGATCAATTGATCACTTGTGAAGACGGAAAAATCACAGCCATTGAACCTTATCATACAATCAATGAAGATGTAGTCGAGGCAAATGTTGTAACGCCAGGCTTTTTTAATTGTCATGTTCATATTATGGAACCTGTTGGTTTTGGAACGGATAAAGAATTTACTTTTATTGAAAAAACATTCTATACACAAAAACACTTAGAGGATTATATCAATAGTGGCGTTACTTTTATTCGTGTTGTAGGAACCGAAAACGATTACGATATGGATATTCGTGATTGTGTAGATGCAGGCCTTGTTAAAGGTCCACACATGTTATGTGCTGGACGTTGCATCTGTATGACAGGAGGCCATGGCTGGCAAGGTGGTATTGAAGCCGATGGTGTCGATGAATGTAGAAAAGCGGCTAGAACTCTACTTAAAAAAGGCGTCGATTTAATTAAAGTTATGGCAACAGGTGGCGTTATGACAAAAGGTGTAGAACCTGGAAGTGCTCAATTAACACAAGAAGAAATGGCAGCCATTATTGAAGAGGCTCATAAAGCAGGAAGAAAAACGGCTACTCACGCACAAGGAACGCAAGGTATTAAAAATGCATTATATGCCGGCATTGATTCCATTGAACATGGAATTTTCTTAGATCAAGAATGCATTGATTACATGAAAGAACACGGTACATATTTGGTTCCTACATTAGTTGCCCCTCAATGCATCGTTGAAAAAGGTGTAGAAGCTGGTATTGCCGATTACATGGTCAAAAAAGCTATTTATGTTAAAGATGCTCATGTTGAAAGCTTTAAAAAAGCTTATGCACAAGGCGTTAAAATTGCTTTGGGTACAGATGGTGGAACTCCATTCAACTACCACAACAACACAGCCTATGAATTTGAATTAATGGAAAAATACGGTGTAAATCGTATGGATATTTTAAAAATTGCGACACACAATTCAGCAGACTGCTTAGGTGTTTTAGATGATTATGGAACACTTGAAGTTGGTAAAAATGCAGATTTAGTTTGTTTAAAAGAAAATCCTTTGGATGCAATTTCAAACGTTCGAAAGATTGATAAAGTCATTAAAGACGGTGCTGTTGTAGTCGAAAAATAATCATATTTACTTTGTTTAGGGATGATTCGATTCATCCCTTTTTTTTCAATAGAAAAGGGCCATATCCACTATGACCCAACACTATCTTTCATTTGATAATACAAATGACAAATTGCCATGACAGGATGATACACTAACATTCTAGGCCCTGAAAAGCGCATCACTTTGCGAATCTGTTCCCTTTTATCCTTCTTGTAACAATGCACTTTGCATTGCGAACAAAACGTCTTTGTTTCCATGAACGGACATTTTTTAATACGCATTCTTGCGTATTCATACAAAGCCAAGCATTCTGGACACAATTCTTTTTCTTTATGATTTTTTCTACAATACAAATGAATCATTTCGTACACTGTACGCATTTCTTTTTCACGTTTATTCATTAGCTAACTCGATTGGATTCCATATGAATTACACGATCACAATGCGATAGCGTCGATTCTCGATGTGACACAAAAACAATCGTTTTATCCTTTCTCGATTTATAAATAGCTTTCAAAATGATTCCTTCATTTAAACTATCCAAATTACTAGTAGGTTCATCCAATAACACAAGTTTAGAATCATGTAAAAACATACGCGCCAGACCAATCCTTTGTCTTTCTCCACCCGATAAAGAACTTCCAAGCTCTTCAACCAATGTTTTATATCCATTTGGCAAAGATTGAATATACTCATGAATATTTGCTTTTTTACAAGCCAATTGAATCTCTTCGATTGTCGCATCTTGCTTAGCAACTCTTAAATTATTTTCAATCGTATCATGGAAAAGAATCGTTTCCTGTGTTACATAACCTTCATTTTTTCTTAAATTTGAAGTATTTAAATTCTTAATATCAATCCCATCTACTAAGATTTTTCCCTTTGAAACATCCCAAAAACGCATCAACAATTTTAATAAAGTACTCTTTCCACTGCCACTCTTACCTTGAATTCCAATCACTTCATTTTCTTGGATATTTAAATTCATATCCTTTAGGATTTGTTCTTTGTCATACGCAAAGTCTACATGTGTCATATCCATACTATTAAATTGAGCTTCATCTCCATTCGTCACTTCTTCAACCATAGGTATTTCATCCAAAAGAGAAATAACTCTTTGTCCAGCTCCAATCGTTTGTGATAATGTAGATCCTAAATTTGCAAGTGCAATGACAGGCCCAAAAGAAGAAATTTGAAGAACACTTGATGCAATCGTGGATTCCATTGAACTATTCATAGATACATGAATCAGACATAAACCTAAAGATAATAAGACAACGCATAGGTTCGTTAACGAAACTGTCTTTGCCTGAAAATACTTCAATTCCTTTTCGCGTGTAGCCAAAATAGAAGTTCTCTCATTCAAGCCCAATAAACGACGATCCGTATCCATATACTGCATACTTTCCTTTAAGCCACGCATACTCTCTAATACATAACTATTTAAATTGCCAGCTTCTTTTCGATATTCTACACCAATATGTCTTGATTTTTTTGAAATATAAATTGGTAAAACTATACCCACTAAAACATAGGCTAAAAACGAATAGATTCCATAGATCCAGCCATATTGCATTTGAATAATGATACAAACGAAGCTTGTGACAAACGCAATACAAATAGGAGAAATGGTATGTGCATAAAACACTTCCAACAATTCAATATCGGAAGTAATCAAAGAAATTAAACTTCCTTTATCTTTTACTTCTAGTTTTGCAGGACACAACTTTCTTAATGCCCCAAACACCTGATCACGAATTCGAGCTAGTAATTTAAACGCAATATAATGATTGCAAGCCTGTTCTGCATAGCGCAAGATTCCTCTTAAGAGTGCACACACAAATAATAAAATCACAATCGTATGAAAACTAAATAGAGAATCCTTCACAAGTGCCATGCTTGAAAGTACAGGAATAAAGATTGCACATAAAAAGCCGGCCACTCCCATTAAAATGGCACAAATCATAAATCCTGTTAAAGGAAATACAAGTTTGACTAAACGCGAAAATATTTGAATTGTACTCATACTAGGCACCATATCTTTCTAGTTCTTCTTGCGTATTAAACAACTCGCAATAAATTCCGTTTTGTTGAATCAGTTCTTCATGATTTCCACTCTCAACAATATTTCCATCTTTCAAGCAATAAATTTGATTCGCATTAATTAGATTTGCCAGACGATGCGAGATACAAAGCACTAGCTTTTCTTTTGACAACTCATATAAAACTTCCATTATTTTATTTTCACTCTCCACATCAATATTACTAGTGGCTTCATCCATAATATAGATTGGCGAATCCTTTAATAAAGCTCTAGCCAAAACTAAACGTTGTCTTTGCCCTCCAGACAAATTTTTACCACCCTCTAATACACGCATATTAAGTCCGCCTTGTTCATTCACAAAATCAAGGATACCTACCCTTTCTAAAACGGCATTCATCTCTTTTTCTGATACTTCTTTAGCCATAACCAAATTATCTCTAAGACTACCACTAAATAAGTAGCTTTCTAAAGAAACTGACGTTATATATGGATAGATATTTATATCTTTGATTTCATGGCCAGATAACTTTAATTCACCACTATAATTTGTATATTGTCCCATCAACAAAGAGGCAATTGTACTCTTTCCACTACCACTCTCTCCTACAAAACCAATCATTCCTTTAAATGCTTTAAAGTGTATACCATGTAAAACTTCCTTATCGGTATATCCAAAGTGTAGATTTTGAGCAGAAATTGAATATGAATCTAATTTTACATTTTGTTTTTCTTGAATATCCTTTTCTAATATCGCGAACAACTTATCACTTGCCGCCATACCATTCATCGCAATATGAAAATATGACCCTAACTGACGCATAGGAATAAAGAATTCCGCAGATATTAGTATGATAAACAAAGTTTGAAACAAATCTTTTGTTCCTGTTAACGCAAACACAATACCTAATGCACTGCCACCATACGCAACTAGATCCATAACAGTTATAGAATTTAGTTGCATTGTCAAAACACGCATTGTGATTTTACGAAAGTTCTCACTTTCCACATTCATCTTTTTATGATAATAACCATCTGTCTTGTAAATCTTTAGTGTAGTTAATCCCTGAAGATTTTCTAGAAAACTATCACCTAATTTTGTGTATTGTCCCCAATACCGATTCAATAATCTTTTCGCACATTTTTGTACAAACGCAATCGACATAGGAATCAAAGGAACACATATAAGTAAAACTAAAGCAGCTTTCAGATTCATAAAAGAAATAACAATAAACAAAGTCATTGGTGCAATTAAAGAATAAAAGAATTGCGGAATATAACTGGCAAAATATGTTTCTAATTGTTCGATTCCTTCAGTTGATAATTGTACAATTTCAGCTGTACTCCACTCATTTGTGTAACTATTCCCTATCTTAGAAAGTTTCTTATATAAACGACTTCGTAATGTTTCCTTTACTATATGACTAGACTCATACGACATCTCAATCGCTTTTTGATTCACAATATAACGAAGAATTAAACATATAAAAAGGATTCCAACCAATGAAATACTTCTATGTCTTGTGATAATCCAACACAAACATGCCGTTGACAATACGTTACAAACAAGTCCTATCCATTGATACAACACATTTTTTTTAATAAACGGAATACTTTCTCTTACCGAAAACAATAATTTTTTATTGATCATAATCCACCTCAGTTAGTCAAAACAAATTGAGTTTACAATAACTAACTATAGATGTCAAACAAAAGTATCATAAAACTAACTGCAGCAAATAAAAAAACAACTAGATTTTTCTAGTCGTTTATTTCAGATACTTTGATTGTTTTAATAACAGGCTGTTTACTTTCAGCAATCGTACCATTATCATCCATTGGATCTGCATCTTCGCAAATTTTGTCTACAATCTTCATTCCTTTAGTAACATGTCCAAAAGCTGCATATTGGCCGTCTAATGAATCATTGTCTTCTTGCATAATGAAGAATTGTGAACTGGCTGAATCATAATCTGAACTTCTTGCCATCGAAATCACACCACGCTTATGCTTAATATTATTTTTTACACCATTATCCTTAAATTCACCCTTGATTGTCTTATCCGAGCCTCCTGTACCATTCGCATTAGGATCTCCACCCTGAATCATAAAACCTTTCATGATACGATGGAATGTCAATCCATCATAGAACCCGGATTGGGCAAGGTCTACAAAGTTTTGTACAGTAATTGGAGCTGTTTTCCCATCCAACTTTAATGTAATTGTTCCATAATCCTTCACTTCAATTTTAGCAATATAATTCTTCGTCTCTTTTTGACACCCAAATAAAGATATGCATAGAACAAACGAACATAGAATCGTTAATAGTTTTTTCATTATTTTCCACCTCTACCTTATTTTAACAGGACAAGCCAAAGAAAAAAAGGATGTTTCCCATCAAAAGACAGGTAAACATCCTTGCATTCAACTATAATTAGCTCTTAGTATTCTAATCTTCTGTAGTAACGACGAATCTCCATTGGGTGACGAGTTTCGATTTCCATGTGAACGTCAATTCTGTTGTTTACAGCATGCATTACATGGTGAGACAAGTGTTTACGATATTTTTCGCTAATACCCTTTAATTCGTAATCTTTAGAATCGATAATTGTGTAGTTTGCACAAATTCTTGGAATGAAGTTAGCAACACGTTCAGATAATGGACGTTGAGCATCTTCACCAATATAAATTGTAACTGGAGTTTCTTTAGTTACGATTTCGAACATACCGTGGAAGAATTCATTTGATGTGATTGATTTAGTTTTTAACCATAATTGTTCTTCCCAGTAGCACATTGCGTATGAGTAAGTTGCTCCCCATTGGTTACCAGCACCTACGAAGTAGTGCATTTCATCATTCCAGTGTTTTTTAGCGAATTCAATTGCGAATGGTTCAGCTTGTTTTTCAACTTCTACTAAATCTTGTGCTAAGTATTTGTCGAATTCTGCATACATATCTTCGTAGTCTTCGAATTCACCATTGTTGAACATGAAACGGTCAGCAACCATGAAGAATTTTAATTGTTCGTTAATTGGATAAGAAATCTTGTAGTCTGCTAAGTCTAATAAGATAGCTTCTTTAGCATCTACGAATGCAATAACTGTAGCTCCAACTTCTGTTTTGATTTTTTTGATTGCATCAACTACTTCTTTTGTATTTCCAGTTACAGAAGAGATAATAACAACTGTATCTTTAGTAATACGTTTGTTTCCTGTAGTTAAGTATTCTGCAGCATTTTCTGCCCAAGTTTCAATAGCTGACATTTCTTTCATGTGTACAGTCGCCTGCATAGCACTTGCCCATGTACCACCAACACCTAACCAGCAGATATTTGAATATCCACGTTCACAAATTTCATCCACGAATTCGTTGATTTGAGGGCGAAGAGCCAACGCTCCATTCACGCTATCAATTTTTTCTTGTTCATTAAATTTAATCATTTTATTGTTCCTCCTCATCTAATGAATTAACCTGCTAATACGCCAAAATAAGCACCGATTACACCAATGATCATTGTTCCAAAAATTAAAATTACTGGATTGACTTTCTTTTTCAACAAGAAGTAATACAACCAAGTACCACCTAAACCAATTAATCCTGGCATAATTCCGTCTAAAATTGATTGTAGTGTTGTAACTTCGTCACCAATTCTAGATAATTCAACATTTAATGTTGTCCAAACCATATCTTTAGACATACAACCAACTACCATAACTCCAAGGATACTTGCAGCAGATAACAATTTATCCATCATTCCATTTTCTTGCATCTTTTGTAAGTAATTGAAACCTAAATTGTATCCAAAGTGAGCACCAAAGTAACGTACGATGAAGCATGGAATATTATAAAGTAAGAAATATAAGATTGGTCCCATGATATTTCCAGCTTGTGCTAAAGAAATACCGATACCAACAGCGATAACACGTAAACATCCAACAAAGATTGAGTCACCAATACCTGATAAAGGACCCATTAATGCAGTTTTGATACTAGCAATCGCTTCTCCATCAACTTCTCCTCTAGCCTTCATTTCTTCCATGGAAGTAACTACACCACCAATAAATGGAGCCAATTGTGGAGTGACATTAAAGAATTCAACGTGTCTTACTAATGCATCACGATATCCTTCTTCATCACCTTCATAAATCTTTTTCAAGTTGTGATTCATCATCATCGCAAAGGCAATGTGCATCTGACGTTCATAGTTCCATGAGAATTCCATTCCTAAAGAACCTTGGTTAAATGCTAAATTTGTAATATCTTTTTTTGTAATCTTAGAAGTCATCATCGTCAGACACCCCCTGTACAGCTTCTGTTTCTGTGGCTGCTTGTTTATCTAAGAAGTTAAATTTAACCAATACTAAGATAACACCAATCATTGCTACACCTAATACTGGAACACCCATATAAGCAGCTAGAATAAATCCTAAGAAGTAATAAGGAATATTTTGTTTATTAATTGTCATACGCATCAACATCGCAAAACCTAGTGCAGGTAATAATCCAGCAGCTGCCGCCATACCATTAGTAACGAATTCTGGAATTGCATTGATCAAATTACCAACTGCATCGCCTCCTAAATAGTAAGCAAATAATACCAACAAGAAACGACGTACTACTGTGATCATACCAATTAACCAGTGCGTAAATACTACACCATTATAATTTCCTTTTTCTGCATAATCATCTGTCCAACGTAAGATGATTGAGTTAAATACGTTACATAAGTTACCTAATGCTTGAGAAACTAATGCGATAGGCATTGCCAAAGTTACAGCTGTTTCAATTCCTCTACCAGTCGATAAAGCAAATGCTGTAGCCAAAACACCACCAACGATTGTATCAGGCGGTATATAGGCACCAACACTAACTGCCCCCATGAAGAATAATTCTAGGCTTGCACCAATTACGATGGATTGCTCCAAATTACCAACTATTAGCCCTACTAATGGAGCTAAGATGATTGGACGGTTGATATAAAGAGAACCCATTTGATCTCCTAAAACACCAAGTGCTGCAACCAAACCAATCAAAATTGCTTGTAACAACATATTCTGCTCTCCTCCTTGCTATGTTTGTTAAAGAACGCTTTGTACCGGCACGCTACTTTCGCTGGCCAATTGTCGGATTTCTACTTCAACACCCTTATCCAACATTGCTTTTATATCCTCTTCATCTTGAGGGCCTACAAATATAGCTTTGCTAATTTGCCGATATCCGTCTTGTTTTTTTGCTCCACCTAAGTTAATACTCTTAATGGCTGGAACTTCTTGTACTAATCGATATGCATCATGAATTGTTTGAACTACGATTAGTAACTTGTACTTATCTGTAACACCGCTGTTTAATGCTTTTACAGAATTTTCAATGTCTTTGATAACCAACTTAACACCTGCTGGTTTACCTAATTTCAAAGTTGTTTTCCACATTTCATCATTCACTACTTCATCACTTGCAACCAAAATACAGTCTGCTTGTACTGCATTTGTCCAAGAGAATGCTACCTGACCATGTAGTAGTCGATGGTCTACACGACATAACTTAATCATATTTCTTCCTCCTAAAATTCTTCTTCATTGTCGTTTGAAAGAAGATCGTTACAATAAATCAAGCCATCTTTGGCTTCTTGTACACTTTGACGAATCATGTTTTCAATATCATCATCTTGACGCATAAACACATTCATCAATAATCCAAGATTCATACCTGTAATTAAATGTGTATTTGGACGACTTAAACGCTTCATCCATTCATTATTTACGCTACCACCAAATACATCTGTACATACAATAACAGGATCTGTATCTGGAATATCTTTTAGTGATTCTTCAATCAAATCATTTACATCTTGTCCTTCTTCAACATAAGCTGTAATTATATGCGTATTTGGCTGTTCTCCCAAAATAATTTGAACAGAGTTGTAAATGCCACGTGAGAACGTTCCATGACTTGCCAAAATAAAGTGTCTCATTACTAATCCTCCTTTCCTAATTTTTCGAAAGCTTTTAAAGTTGTCTCCTCTGCAACCCAAGGCTTTTCATAATATCTAGAAGTCGCTGTTTCCAGTGACAGATATCCATGG
>ERZ780198.1721-NODE-1721-length-18954-cov-6.503413_pt1 | contig 18954 bp, 18 predicted proteins | sample MGYA00510979_ERZ780198 | MGnify/ENA primary metagenome ERZ780198 (study PRJEB29588, sample SAMEA2158039) | human gut metagenome | biome: human gut; feature: human-associated habitat; material: faeces | place: Denmark | collected 2008/2010 ...
AGGTCAGCGACAACATTTCCGGGCAGGAAACATTTGAGAGAGAATGCTCTCCTCTGCTTCAGATTCGAGATGCTTATCCGAAAATGATTATTGCCAGAACCAAACATCCCCAATATAGCTATGAAGGAATCGAAATTCACGATATAGCCGATTGGTTGCTACAAGAATAAGCAGGGCGAAATATCTCCGTCATTCTCTTTTGAAATGATGGAGATATTTTAACTTTATAGGAAAGACCGCCTACGGCGCTCTCTTGAATTGAAAAAGGCCCGCACGGAGGCGGGCACAACAAACAGACGATAGATGGCTTAGAAGATATAGAAACCTTCTTCACCGAAATCGTCATCAAGTTCGTCATCATTTAAGAAATAATCCATATCCAGAAGTTCATCCTCGCTCATACGGCGAATGTCCTTGGAGATGTCATACCTTCTGGGTTTCTGGTCTGTCACCCGGAGCTATAACAAGGTTGTATTTGAGGAAGTGCTGAACAGTTTGCTATAAGATTAAGCAGATTATCCTTAAAGGTTCTGGTCAGATTTGCTTATCTTGCGGCAGCAGCTGGGAGACATTCCTGTTATTTTTTTAAAGGTCTGGGAAAAGTAGCTGGATGAGGAAAAACCACAGGTGCGGCTGATGACAGAAAGAGAGTAGTCTGTGGTCGTCAGCAGTTTTTCTGCCTTTTTCACACGGGCATGCATGAGATAGCTGATGGGAGAGACTCCATATTCATTGGTAAAGGTATGTACCAGATAATATTTATTTACATGTGAAAATTTTGCCAGCTGCTCCAGGGAGATGTCATCCCCACAGTTCTGGTCAATGTAGCGTCGCACGGAATCACAGAGGTGGGACGTTTTTTTATTTACAGGGCTGAGAATTGTAGAAAAATCAGTCTGGCGTCCAAAAAGGACAATGAGAATCTCCATCAGATTCTGGCAGATGGTTTCATAGCCGGGAGACCGGGTTTCGATTTCCCTAAGCAGTATTTTTAAATAGAAGTTGACGGTATCCTTGATTTCCTTGAAATTTACAATACAGAAGTTCTCTGCGGAAAGTTCCATTCCTTCGATTCCCAAAACAATATATTTTAGCGGGTTGGCATTAAAACCAAGCTCCGTGTGGGACACATTGGGATTGATGACCACCAGATCGTTGGCAGAAACCGGGAAAATATTGTCTTCTACCTGAAACTGTCCCATGCCTTCGATTACATAGAAAAGTTCAGAGCAGTAATGGGTATGGGGCGTACTGATCCAGTCACCACCGTAGGTTGCAGAGGAAACATATAAAAGTCTTGCTTTATCTTTTGTCAAATACTCCTTTGGAGTGGAGATATCGAAACGTTCATTTCCCATAAAAACCTCCTAAAAAACCCCTTTGTTGTCATTATACTACGAAAAAAAAGTATTGTATTGTGTTAAATTGTTGCAAATTATCAATATCTTGCTCGACAATATAATAAAACAGAAAACAATGACATCATCATTTTGTACATCGAATGTGGAATTAATAAATAAAAATAAGATAAAATGACGAAAAATATATATAAAATTTGAAAGAATAATTAAAAACAACAAATAATATATATAAAAACCGCAATAAATTACAAAAATATAACAATATAGAAATTGAATAGGAGGATAGATAAAGCTATAATGAAACCATCAACAAACGAAGTATTGTTTTAAAGGAGGATACAATATGAGAAAGAAATTAGCATGTACATTGCTTGTTACTGCGATGACCGCTGTTACACTTGCAGGCTGTGGCAGCAGCAATAATGCGGCAGGGGACCCTGCATCCAATGATGCAGCCAAGACAACAGAGAGCACAGAAGAGTCTGTTACAGAAGTGGAAAGTACAGCAGAGACGGAAGTAGTCGATGGTGAAGAAGTTCTCACTGTATGGTGCTGGGATCCAACCTTCAATGTATATGCAATGAAACAGGCTGAGGCAATTTACCAGAAAGATCATCCCAACTTTAAACTGGACATTCAGGAGAAGGTTTACACTGACATTGAGCAGAGCATCATTACCGCTGCTGAGGCTGGTAACTATGACACACTGCCTGATATTTTCTTAATGCAGGATAATTCTTTCCAGAAAAACATTGCAAATTATCCTGAAGTTTTCACAGAGTTATCCAATTCCGGTATCAACTTTGATGATTTCTCCGGTGGTAAATTAGGAGATTCTACCGCAGATGGCAAACACTACGGTATTCCTTTCGATAATGGTGCATCCATTATGGCAATCCGTTCTGATATGGTAGAGAAGGCTGGTCTTACCGTAGAGGACTTCAAAGACACAACTTGGTCTGGGTTCATGGATCTGGCGAAAAAGGTTGTTGACGCAAACGGAGTACCAATGCTGACAAGCTCCGGCGGTTCTGAGATTGTTATCGAAATGTTACAGTCCGCAGGTGCATCTCCTATCGTTGATGGCAAGGTTTGCATGGTTGACAATGAAGCTCTGAGAGAAGCAATCAAAGTTTACAAAGAGTTAATTGATGAGGGTATTATGGTTGACTACACCGACTGGGATCAGTACATTGCATCCATGAACAAGGGTGATGCTGCCGGTGTTATCCAGGGATGCTGGATCATGTCTTCCATTCAGGCTGCAGAAGATCAGTCCGGTAAATGGGCTGTCGTAAATATGCCTGCTTTAGACGGTATTGATGGTGCTACTAATTATGCAAACTGCGGTGGTGCAAGCTGGGCGGTATCTTCCAACTGTCAGAACACCGAGTTAGCATTTGATTTCCTTAAGTCAACCTTTGGTGGCAGTGTTGAATTGTATGATGACCTGCTTCCTAACGCTGGTGCAATCTCCAGTTATCTGCCGGCAGCTCAGTCTGACATTTACAACCAGACCTCTGATTTCTATGGCGGACAGGCTGTATACAAAGACATCGTTGAGTTCGCAGGCAAAGTTCCCGCTATCAACTATGGTGCATACTACAATGACATTAGAAGTGCACTGACCGATGCAATCACTAACGTAGTACAGAATGGTGCTGATATTGATGAAGAAATTCAGAACGCACAGGATACTGTTGAGTTTAACATTAGTGAATAAGTAAGTAAAAAATGAGCCAGTACCGGGGATGCAGCGTATTGCGTTCCCGGTATTTTTTCACAGGAGAATTTATATGAAACAGAAGAAAGCAAAAATGAGTTTGGAAAAAAAGCATAACCTGACTGGATGGGCATTCTTGATTCCGGCTGCACTTCTTATCTTTATCTTTTGCTTTTACCCCATGATTCAGGCAATCATACTGTCTTTTTCTAAAAAAGGATCAGGTTTTGTAGGGCTGGCAAATTACCGGAGAATATTAAAGGATAAGACCTTTCAGCAGTGTTTGTTTAATACCGTATTTTACTTTATTATCCAGGTACCGGTCATGTTGATTCTGGCACTGGGACTGGCACAGCTTTTGAACAGTCCGAAGATTAAAGGAAAGAGTATTTTCCGTACTCTGATTTTTCTTCCCTGTGCAACGTCTCTGGTATCTTATTCTATGATTTTTAAATCTTTATTTGCTCAGGACGGTCTGGTAAACCATATCATCATGGCATTGGGATTTGCCAGGGTAGACTGGTTTCAGAATGCATGGGCAGCCCGTTTTGTTATCATTGTTGCATTGATCTGGAGATGGACAGGATATAATATGGTTTTCTATCTGGCAGGATTGCAGAATATAGATTATTCCGTATATGAGGCAAGCTATATTGATGGAGCGACCCCTTTCCAGCAGTTTATGAAGATTACCATTCCTTTATTGAAACCCACCATTCTTCTGACTGCCATTATGTCAACCTCCGGTACGTTACAGCTGTTCGATGAGTCTGTCAACCTGACCTCCGGAGGACCTGGTAAATCCACCATGACACTGGCACACTACGTTTATAATATCTCCTTCGTGGAAACACCAAAATTTAACTACGCAGCGGCAATTTCCGTATTTATCCTTGTGAGTGTGGCATTCCTCTCTGCAATCCAGATGAAAGTAGGTGACAAACGTGACTAAAGTAAAAACAACCATCTCTTATATTATTTTGATCGTTGCCAGTTTTCTGTCGGCGTTTCCCCTGTATTATATGATTTGTGGGGCAACCAACTCCAGTATTGATATTGTCCGGGGTAAACTGTTACCAGGCACTTATCTGATGGAAAATTATCAAAGTCTCATTGCTAACCAGAATCTGGGACGTGCCATGTTCAATTCCTTCCGCAACGCTATTGTGATTACCGTAATCGCATTGCTGGTCTGCTCCATTGCGGGATATGGATTTGAGATTTACCATGATAAGGGCAAAGATCTTCTGATGAGTATACTGCTTCTTGCCATGATGCTTCCCTTTGTTGCCATTATGATCCCTTTGTTTAAATTGTTTTCTTCCTGGAAACTGGTCAACACTTGGATTGCACTGGCACTGCCTTCGATTTCTACACCTTTTCTCATTATGATGTTCCGACAGGCAGCCCGTTCTTTCCCCCACGATATTATTGAGGCGTCTCGTCTGGAGGGACTTAGTGAGATCAAAATTTTCTTTACTATGTTTCTGCCAATTATGAAGTCAACCTACGGCGCAGCCATGACTGTAACCTTTATGAACGCATGGAATAACTACCTGTGGCCCACTATTATTTTACAGGACAGCAATCAGGTTACCATGCCAATGCTGGTTGCTAACTTAAAAAGTGGCTACAGCGTAGACTACGGTATGTTAATGTTGGGTGTATTGATTTGTACCCTTCCTACCGCAGTTATCTTTTTAAGCTTACAAAAAAGTTTTGCCAATGGAATTGCAGGAGCAGTGAAGTAATGAATCGAAAATATTGTCTGGATAAAAAAGAATGGGAGAGGGCGCAGGCTGCCCTTCTTCTTGCAAAGCGGTTTGGACTCATTGAGGATGACGGCATAGAGGCTTTGGAGAAAAGACGGTCTAAGAAAAATGAGGAAAAGTCCCTTTATGGTGTACGATTTTATTCCCCGCCCATGTATCTTCAATATGAACTCACACGCTTTAAGCTGGATTTCGTGCAGCCCTCGGAACAGATAAAAAAGCTGGGTGTCTGTCCCAGCTTTACAGAGGAAGAAAAGAGGGCGTTTTATGAAAATAACCAGGATCTGTTTGGACGCTATCATGGGGATTTGTTTGATTATGAGGATGTCCGCCAGATTATCGAAAAAAGACTGAGGGAGGATGCCTATGATAAGCTCATACAGGACATATTATGTCAATTGCAAAACCGGGAGTGACACCAATGACGGGATGTCTATGGATTCCCCTTTTGCCAGTCTTTTTCCCATAAACACATTGACACTGAATCCTGGTGACAGGGTACTGTTAGCCAAAGATTCTATTTTTACAGGGCAGTTTCTGCAGATTAAAGACAGTGGGACGAAAGAGCATCCCATTGAGATTGGTTCTTATTCCCCAACAGGAGAGGAGGGGGAAAACGCTCCTTTGATTGCAACCGGGGGGCAGGGCATCTGGTATCAGGACTATGGCATACCGTTGGATTCCCCCACCCATGTTTATCAAGGATATGTGTCCTCCGCCGTGCTTTTGTATGATGTAGAGCATGTGGTTATCCATGATATTGAGATTACAAACCGGGCAGGGGAGATTCTGGGGGAAAGCTACAGCGCTCCGCATAAAATGAATCGTACAGGTGTGGCTGTAGTAGCAAAGGATAAGGGTGTACGCAGCGGTATCACCCTGCGGAATCTTTCTATCCATGATGTGAATGGTAACGTCTACGACAAGCATATGAATAATGGCGGCATTTATATGACTGCATTAAAGCCTGCCGATGAAGAAGCTACCGGAGTGGCACGTTTTAAAGATATTACAGTGGAAGGCTGTTTTGTATACAAGACCAGCCGCTGGGGTATTGCCGTAGGATACACATATGCCCATGATAAATTCCGGGGAGCGGAACTGTCCACAGATATTTTTATGAAATATGGACATGAAAACATGGTCATCCGGGACAATTATGTGAAAGCCGCAGGTGGTGATGGCATTACTGCAATGTATGCTCTGCGTCCTTTGGTGGAACACAATACAGCAGACTCTGTTGCCTGTGAGATTAATGACAGGATTTACAGCCGGCCGGAGAACCGTGCCGGAAAAGTGGCAGCGGGCATCTGGCCCTGGAAGTGTAAGGATGCCCTGTTTTGCTATAATGAAGTGGCAGACACTAGATTGAACCAGGACGGAATGGCTTACGATGCAGATTCCGGTGATGGCACTATTTACGAATATAATTACAGCAGACAAAACGAAGGTGGATGTATTATGTTTTGCTTACAGGAGGCAATTCACAATACATTCCGCCATAATGTGAGCTTTGACGATCTTGGAGGCACAGTGAGTCCGTCAGAAAACCCGGATGCCTTACTTGCCCATAACACTTTTTATGTAAGGAAGGGAGTGCCCTTTATTCGTAACAAAATGGATGGTGGGGCTTATACCGAGGAAGATAACACAATCATCCCATTGTAAACCGCTGCTGCAATGACTTATTTTTTCAGGAGGTAAGATACCAATGAGTTTAAAAGAAGGAAGGGTAACCATTCCCACTAACCTGGATGTGGTGCCTGAAACCATAGAACTGATGAAACGCTGGGGAGCCGATGCTATTCGTGACTGCGACGGCACCCAGTTCCCGGAGGATCTGGTCAAGACTGGGGCAAAAATATATGCAACCTATTATACTACCCGAAAGGATAACGAGTGGGCAAAAGCAAACCCGGACGAAGTACAGCAATGCTATGTGATGACTGCTTTTTATACCGCAGTAAAGCCTGATCTGGAGATTCCACTTATGAAAGGCATTTCTAAAGACCTGATGATGGTCAATACCAGAGATGACATAAAACGGTGGTGGGAAGTCATTAACCGTTCTACTGCTGAAGTTGTGACGGTTGATCACTGGGAATATGACGAGGATAAGGGCTGTGTAGTCATTCATGATGCAGTTCCTTTCCATGAATATACTGTCAGCTTCTTAGCCTACATTATCTGGGATCCCGTACACATGTACAATGCGGTCACCAATGATTGGAAAAACTTCGAGCATCAGATCACTTTTGACGTGAGACAGCCCAAGACTCATAAGTATTCCATGGAGCGTCTTCGCAGATACTGCGCTGGGCATCCTTATGTAAATGTAATCCGTTATACTACCTTTTTCCATCAGTTTACCCTGATGTTTGATGAGTTAAGAAGAGAAAAATATGTGGACTGGTACGGTTATTCTGCCTCTGTCAGCCCTTATATCTTAGAACAGTTTGAAAAGGAAGTGGGCTACAAGTTCCGGCCTGAATATATCATTGACCAAGGCTACTACAACAACCAGTACCGCGTGCCAAGCAAGGAGTTCAAGGACTTCCAGGCATTCCAGCGCAGAGAAGTTGCCAGACTTGCCAAAGAGATGGTTGACATTACTCATGAGTACGGCAAAGAAGCAATGATGTTTCTGGGTGATCATTGGATTGGAACTGAACCGTTTATGGAGGAGTTTTCCACCATCGGTCTGGATGCTGTGGTAGGAAGTGTGGGAAATGGCAGTACTCTTCGTCTCATCTCTGATATTGAAGGTGTCAGATATACGGAGGGCAGATTTTTACCTTATTTCTTCCCTGATACCTTCCATGAGGGCGGTGACCCGGTGAAGGAGGCAAAGGAGAACTGGATTACCGCAAGGCGAGCTATTCTGCGAAAGCCTATTGACAGAATTGGTTATGGAGGATATTTGAAACTGACCCTGGATTTCCCGGAATTTCTTGACTATGTGGAGAATATGTGCAATGAGTTCCGTGAGTTATATACCAATGCAAAAGGAATTACTCCCTATTGTGTCAAGAAAGTAGCTGTTTTGAACAGCTGGGGCAAGATCAGAAGCTGGGGATGCCATATGGTGCACCATGCCCTGTACCAGAAACAGAATTACAGCTATGCGGGAATCATTGAGGTGTTAAGCGGTGCACCCTTTGATGTACATTTTATTTCATTTGACGATATTCTGGCAGAACCGGAACTTCTCAAAGACCTGGATGTGGTTATTAATGTGGGAGATGGGGATACTGCCCACACAGGTGGCAGCATCTGGGAGAATGCTGCCGTATCTTCCGCTATCCGTGAGTTTGTATACAACGGAGGCGGCTTTATCGGTGTCGGCGAGCCTTCCGGCCATCAGTTCCAAGGGCACTATTTCCAACTTGCAGATATGCTTGGTGTGGAAAAAGAAACCGGGTTCACCTTAAATTATGATAAATACAACTGGGAGGAACATCCGGATCATTTCATTCTGGAAGATATCACGCAAGCCGTGGATTTTGGTGAGGGCAAGAAGAGCATCTTCGCTTACGAAGGTACAGAAATCCTGGTACAGCGGGAGAAAGAAGTGCAGATGGCAGTTCATGAGTTTGGAAAGGGACGCTGTGTTTATATCAGTGGGCTGCCGTATAGCTTTGAGAACAGCCGTATCCTATACCGCAGCATCCTGTGGAGTACCCACGGTGAGAAGGAGCTGCACCGGTGGTTCAGCTCCAACTTCAACGTTGAAGTGCATGCCTATGTGAAAAATGGCAAATTCTGTGTGGTCAATAATACATATGAACCCCAGAAAACTGTAGTTTACCGTGGCGATGGCAGCAGCTTTTCGCTGGAGATGGAAGCAAACGAGATCAAATGGTATAACATTTAATACATCAATTTGCTTATATAATGATTCAATAAGGCTAATGCCATATCAGGGAATTGGTTTCCTGGATGGCATTAGTTTTTTATGTGTTTAGGAGTCTTTTAGGTTCACTTGTTAAAAGAATACCTGAATATGAAATAAAATAACAATATAGGAGAGGGAAAATATGAACGATTATTTAGGCAATTTGACTACGGAAAGTGTTAACGAGAGAACAAAACATATTGATGAATGCAGTACGACAGAGATCCTTATGCTGATCAATGAGGAAGACTCTTTTACTTTGGCGCAGGAACATCCGGAAGGCTCGGTGTCTTAGATGCTTCTGAATGTCCTCCGACTTATGGTGTGGATCCGGAGCTTGTACAGGGATATATTGCCGGAGGCGATACGGCTCTGCGTACGGCAGTGGAGGGTAGTGAAGATAGTGAAGAACTTGGAGAAAGCGAGATCGCAAAGCATCATATCACAGAGGATGATGTTGTAGTCGGGATTGCAGCAAACGGAAGAACTCCCTATGTGATTGGAGTTATCCGTAAGGCAAGGAAAGTGGGAGCATACACCATCGGAGTTACGACAAACTCTCAGAACATGCTGGAAAGAGAAGTGGATATATGTATTGCACCGGTTGTAGGTCCGGAGGTTGTGACAGGCTCCACGAGAAGTGATACAGCAGAATGTGACAGATATCAGAAACTATTTACAGGATCATGGACTTGATGTGGCAGACTGCCTTGGTATCTGTATCGGAAGTGCCGGTACCGGAAATGAAGATGCCGTAGCATTTCTGAAAGAAACTTTTATGGAAGGGGGATTTTTATGCCGTCTTCTTATCACCGGTGACCATGTAACTGCCTTAAAGGGTGCATTCAAAAATGCATGTGGAATCCTTCTGATAGCAGGGACGGGAGCGATATGCTATGGACAAACAGGGAGCGGAGAAGAGCCGGTGCGTGCCGGAGGATTTGGACATCTGATTGATGATGGGGGCAGCGCATATGCAATCGGAAGGGATCTGCTCCATGAAGTTGTCATGGAATGGGATGGAAGAAAGGAAAAGACAATCCTGACAAAGGCAGTTTTTGCAAAGATCGGGATTACTTCTATTCCGGAAATGATTGCTTATATCTATGATAAAAAGCATACCAAAAGGGAGATAGCGATGATTGCATCCATTCTGACAGATGGGGAACTTCTTGCTCTTGAGTCTGTACAAGAGATACTTGAAAATGGTGCAAAAGAGCTGGTTTCCTGTGTAAAGGCAGTAGCAGCGCAATTGCATGTGCCGGAGGGGGAACAGATTCCACTTGTGCTTGCAGGAAGCACGATACGGAAGAATAAAGTATATCAGGATATATTTGCGCAGAAATTAAAAAAAGAGCTTCCGCAGATACAGATTGTGGAAGCCGGGAAGGATGCTGTGCATGGGGCGGTTGAGCTGCTTATGGAGAAAATAGAAGATCAGAAATGATCTTTTACGGACAAAGATTTGACCACATTATAACTTTTCTCCAGATTTCCTTCGATTTTCTGATAGTCACGGTTGGCAATCACCGTGAATAGAACATCAGCCAGACACAGCTGGGCGATTCGGGAACTCATGGCACCACTTCGCTTGAAAATCTCGGGAGAGTTCATATAAAGTGTATAATCAGCCGCTTTTGATAAAGTGTTGTTCGTATATTTTGTGATGGCAACGGTGGATGTATGGTTCTCTTTCAGAACATGGACCGTTTTGATGATCTCGGAGGTTTCTCCGCTATTAGAAAAAACAAGGGCAATATCATCTGCCGTGCTGGTAGAAGCATAGGTCATGGAAATGTGAAAATCACTGGTATAAGTGACATTAAAGCCAATGCGGAGAAGTTTATAATAGAGGTCCATGGCAACCAGTCCGGAAGCACCGAGTCCGAACAGGCGGATAGACCTGGCATGGATTACAAGTTCGGCAACTTTTTCCAGCAGAGATTCATCCAATAACTGATACGTCATATGGATTGCTGATGCACTGCTGTTGCAGACATTTTTGGCAATAGCGGAAATAGAGGAACATTCATGAATATCAGAAAATTCAATTGCATTTTCATCAGCTTCTTCTTTTGCGTTATTAATTTCATTAAAAAGGGCATTCTTGAGACTTTTCATGCCATCATAACCAAGGGATTTGCAGAAACGTACCCAGGCACCCTGGCTTGTCTTAGACAATTTTGCAAGTGTTGCTAAAGGATAGTGGAAGATTGCCTCTTTGTTATTCAGAAAAAAATCTGCAGCGCTGTTCTGATTTGCTGATATCGGGATATATTTTTTTTACTTCCAGTTCAATCGTTGCCATAGTGAACCCATACTTTTCCGTATATTTTTGTATACCAATAAAAGTCCCTGATCGACCTTTTGAGTTAAACTATAATAATATTATTATAGTTTAACTGCAAGAAAAAAACAAGGAAGCAGTTTAGGGAAAAATGCATGCATGGTATCTACTTATAGTTGATTTAAATCCAAGAAAAAACAACTAACACATGCTTGAAAAATCAACTATTGGTTTTATAATGGAATTAAAAAACGAAATGAGTGACGCAGAATGTTTGATATCATGACAATGGCAGAAAACATTAAAGCATACCGTAATAATAAGGGACTGAACCAGTATGAATTTGCGGAGAAATTAGGAATCAGCCCACAGGCAATATCTAAATGGGAGTGTGGACAGTCTTGTCCGAGTATCGAAAATTTATGTATGATCTCAGAGATTTTTGGCATATCAATTGATACGCTGCTTAGTGGAAGCGGCGATAGCGAAAAGATGATGATCGGAATCGATGGAGGTGGAACCAAAACAGAGTTTGTATTATTTTCAGAGAGCGGAAGGGTCTTGAACAGGATTGTTCTTGGCGGCTCTAATCCAAATACGGTTGGAATGGAGAATGCAATCAACATCTTACAGCTTGGCATTGATACGCTGCTGAGGATTAAGGGGAAAATCAGCGGAATCTTCGTAGGTGCGGCAGGACTGGATTCCGGGAATAATACATCAAAGATCAAAAAGATGTTAAAAGAAAAATATCCAAAGGTAAAAATCCGGTGTGAAAATGATGTTTTTAATGTCATTGCATGTGGAAAAAATCTTGACCAGTGTGTGGCTGCAATCTGCGGAACAGGAATGATTGTTTATGCGAACCGGAATGGTAATCTGAAACATTTTGGTGGGCGGGGATATCTTCTTGATAAGGGAGGCAGTGGCTTTCACATTGGGCGGGATGCAATCTGTGCGGCTCAGGATGCGAGAGACGGAACAGGGAAACACACAATATTGACAGATCTGGTTGAGGATAAAATTGGAAATACCGTATGGGAGAGTATCCAGGATATATACAGTAAAAACCAGTCCTATATCGCATCTTTTACACCGTGTGTATTTCTTGCGTATGAAAACGGAGATAAGATTGCAGAACAGATTTTAAAGAATAATGCAGTATGCGTAGCGGAACTGATCAATTTTGCTGTGGATCATTGCGATGTTGGAAAATATGTAGTTGCATCCGGCGGAATTTTAAAACAGAAACCTGCTTTCCGGGTAATGTTAAAAGAGATGCTGCATCCGGATATCATATTAGATGTTCCGGACTATCCACCGATATATGGTGCGTGCATTATGTGCTGTATAATGTGTGGTATTGATACAAAACAGGTGGAAGAGCATTTTATGATGTCGTATGATTCATGCCAATAAGAAGGAGGAAGATTACATGAGAATTATCAAAGTAACAGATTATGATGAAGTTTCTGTAAGGACAGCCAATATGATTCTTGGACAGGTAAATTTAAAACCTGATGCAGTTTTAGGACTTGCTACAGGTGGCTCACCTGTAGGGGCATATAAAAAAATCGTGGAGGCATATAACAATAACGAAATTGATTTTTCCGAAGTTACGACAATTAACCTGGATGAATACAGGGGAATCAAAAGAAGCCATGAACAGAGCTACTGGAGCTTTATGCACGAAAATCTGTTTAAACATATAAATGTAAGAGAAGACCGTATTTTCATTCCAAATGGGGAAAATCTTAATGCGGAGGAAGTCTGTAGGGAATATGATAGGATCATCGAAGCCGTCGGTGGCATTGATATGCAGATTCTTGGGATTGGTTTGGACGGACATATAGGTTTTAACGAGCCGGCGGACCATTTTGAAAAAAATACACACTGTGTAGATCTGACGGAGAGCACAATTGAGGCAAACAAGAGATTTTTTAATAGTAAAGATGAAGTTCCTCATCAGGCATATACCATGGGTATTCTGCCAATCATGCAGGCAAAGAAAGTGATCATGATTGCAAATGGCAGGAATAAAGCGGATATTATCAAAAAAGCATTTACCGGACCAGTCACACCGGAAGTTCCGGCATCTATTCTGCAGATGCATCCAGATTTTACATTGATAGCAGATAAGGATGCACTTTCAGAAATTTAACAGTGGGCTATCATTAGAGAGACAGGAGATTAAGGAGGATAGATATGATTATAAAAAATGCATTGATCTATACAGAAAATCACCGGTTTGAGAAAAAAGATGTCAGAATCAGGAATGAACGGATTACAGAAATTGCAGAGAACGGACAGTTCACGGATCCGGATGAAAATGTGATTGATGGAGAAGGGTTATATGCAATACCGGGACTGGTGGATATTCATTTCCATGGTGCAGTAGGGCATGATTTTTGCCAGGCATCGAAAGAAGAATTATTAAAGATAGCAGAGTATGAAGCTGCAAATGGTGTCCTTGCCATATGTCCTGCCACAATGTCTTATAATGAAGAAATTTTGGGAAAAGTTATGGATAAGGCAGCGGACTATAATGAAGAAAGTGGAGCAGATCTGGTCGGCATTAATATGGAAGGCCCGTTTATTGATTTAAAAAAAGCCGGGGCACAGAATCCGGAATACATTATGCCGGCAGATAAGGAAATGTTTCTGCGTCTTCAGGAAAGAAGCGGTGGACTGATCAAACTGGTAGATATCGCACCGGAAGAAAAAGGTGCAATGGATTTTATTGAACAGTGTCATGAACAGGTTAAAATCTCTATTGCACATACCTGCTGTGATTACGAAACAGCATGCGAGGCATTAGAGAAAGGCGTAAGCCACATGACACACCTCTATAATGCAATGCCGGGAATCAATCACAGGAATCCGGGACCAATCATAGCAGCACTAGAGGCGGGAGCAGAGGTAGAACTGATTGCAGACGGCATCCATATCCACCCGGCAATAGTGAGAATGACATTCCGAATTTTCGGTGCAGATAAAGTTATTTTGATCTCAGACAGTATGGAAGCTACGGGGCTTTTGGACGGAGACTATCAGCTTGGTGGACAGGGCGTGACCGTAAAAGGCAGAAAAGCTATTCTGACGAAAAATCCGGATGTTATCGCAGGCAGTGTCACGAATCTGCTCGACTGTATGAGAAACTGTGTACAGAATATGGGAATCCCACTTGAGGATGCAGTTCTTGCGGCAACTGAAAATCCGGCAAAATCTATTGGAGTGGAGAAAGACTACGGTAAGATTGCAGTTGGAAATTATGGAAATCTGCTTTTATTGGATAAAGAACTGCGGGTAATAAATATTGTTCAAAAAGGTAAAATGATAAAGCCCATGCATCAAGATGCCGGCATATCATAATGACAAACAGGCGGCAGTGCTACATCATAGATGGATGGCATCTGCCGCCTGTTGATTTTTAGTCTGCGTTATCGGTGTCCATGACTGACTGGATCTGCTCCATAAGCTTGTTAAAGTTTTCTTCATTGTCAATACCGCCTAGTAGTGGCTGGCCTACGATATTCCCGTTTCTGTCAACCAGAATAGTTGTTGGAAATGCCATAATGCCTAATGCATATTTACCTGCATCAGAATCAGAGGCAAAGCAGATATTACGGTATTTGGCACCCTGGCTTTCAAGAATACCCTTAGCCTCTTCAATCGCAGAGTCGTTGCCATCAAATGTATTTACATTCACCCCGATTACCTGACCACCCTTTGAACTGATTGTTTCATTTAGTTCATTAAGCTTGGACAGTTCGGCAACACAGGGCTTGCATCCAGAAAACCAGAAATTCAGGACAGTCACAGTACTATCGGAGATAAGGCTCTGGTCTATTTCATTTCCATCCAGATCTGTGCCTGATATGTTCTTAAATGCATCGGAATCATCTGAGGAAGCTGCCGTATCAACTGAGGATACATAGCTGTCATTTGAAAGAAGCTTCTCTGCAATATCATTTATGTCTTTCTCAATGCCTCGTATTGCTTCAATATCTTTTGTAAGCATATCCAGTTCTTCGGAAGATAAATTGTTCTTGTTATATTCTACCGCCGAAAGCAGAAAATCTGCGTAGTCGGAATCTGATTCTACCTTATCCATCACTTCAAACACTTTATCCCAGGTATCTTTATGGCCATCAAATATTTTCTGTTCCTGTTCATACAGGGCTGTCAACTGTGCCTGAAGATCATCCGTGCTTTCGTCTGCTTCTGTTACAGAGGCTGAACTTTGTTGCGTATTATTGCTTTCACCTGTGCTGTTTCCGGCACACGCAGTAAGCGATAGTGCTGTGAAAAGTGTGAGGGCTGCGATAATGTTTCTTCTTTTTTTCATGATAAAATCTCCTTAATATTTTACTGTGTAGATTACCAAATGCCCTGCAAAGAGAGGTTATTGGAATCTATGGATTGTTTTTACAGGAATGGCATAATGGCTTTCCTGCAAACTGATAGTGAAGGGCATCCTTAGGACAAGCCTTTATGCAGGCTCCGCAGAGTATACATTCCGGATGGTTTTGTGTCCTGAGTATATTTACATCCATCCCGCATGCTTTTGTACACTGGCCGCATCCGATACATTTAGTCTTTTCAACCTCTATGCCGGTCAGAGATACCTTGTTGAAAAGTGAGTATATTGCTCCAAGTGGGCAGATCCACTTACAGAAAGGCCTGTAGAACAGGATGCTGAGTACTACGACCGTGATCAGGATAATGCTTTTAAATGTAAAAAGCCTGCCAAGTGCTGAGCGGATACCTGCATTGAAAAGTGAAAGGGGGATGGCACCTTCCAGCACTCCCTGGGGGCAGATATATTTGCAGAAGAAAGGATCTCCCATTCCGATAGGATTTGTGACAAATATAGGAAGCAGGATTACAAAAACGACTAGGATTACATATTTCAGGTAACGAAGAGGTTTCAGTCTTGCTGTAGAAAGCTTTTTGCCGGGGATTTTATGTAATAAATCCTGAAACCATCCGAATGGGCATAAGAAACCGCATATAAATCTACCCAATATCACACCGAGCAAAATGAAAAAACCTGTAATATAGTAGGAAAAATTAAATTTTGAGGAACCGACTACTGACTGAAAAGCGCCTATAGGACATGCACCTGATGCTGCAGGACAGGAGTAGCAGTTTAATCCCGGAACACATACAGTTTTGCCGTTGCCTTGATATATTTTGCCCTTAAAGAAATTTGGCAGATGGATATTGCTGAGCAGAGCGGCGGCAGCCTGTATGAGACATCTTAATTTTGCTATTTTTTTATCCAATTCCAACACACTCCAGACATAATTTTATTGCTTTGCCGAGTACCACGGCAGCTTCGCCCCTGGCTGCACCATAGGAAATAAAGCTTATTCCGGTGACAAGCAGCACAAATCGGGCTATTTTTAGTATATTTTTCTCTGGTTTCAAAGTTACAGCTCCTTCTTTATGGTATTGTATTTGACCTATCGACATTTGGATTATACAATAGGAGATGTAAAATCCTTGTTAAGAAAAGGAGAAATTATCATGAGATTGTTAATTGTTGAAGATGAGAAGAAGCTGTGTGATACAGTAGCAAAAAGCTTATATGGAGCAGGCTATGAGGTTGATACCTGTTATGATGGGGACGAGGCTTTGGATTATATTTTTGCAGAAAAATACGATCTTATTGTATTAGACCTCAATCTGCCGGGTACGGATGGCATGGATGTATTGCGGGAACTCAGGCAGAGAGATGAGGAGACAAAGGTGCTTGTCCTGTCTGCCAGGAGCCAGATCGCAGACAAGGTAGAAGGACTTGATGCAGGAGCTAATGATTACATGGAGAAGCCTTTTCACCTGCAGGAGCTTGAGGCAAGGATAAGAAGCCTGACAAGACGAAAGTTTGTGCAAAAGAATGTATGCCTTCATTGCGGGGATATAGCCTTTGATACTGTAAAGCGCCAGGCAAGTGCCAGAGGGGAAGCAGTCACACTTACCAGAAAAGAAAATGGTATTTTGGAATATTTATTGCTAAACCAGGGCAGACCGGTAAGCCAGGAAGAATTGATCGAGCATGTGTGGGATGCCTCTGTAGACAGTTTTAGCGGTTCTATCCGTGTACATATGTCATCACTTAGGAGAAAGCTTAAGGCGGTACTTGGATATGACCCGATCGTGAATAAGATCGGGGATGGCTACAATATACTCACGGAGTATTCTGAGTAAAGCGTTTGAAAATATAACCCAAAGATCTGTTTGAAGAAGAAAACGGCAGATCATGACAGAGCAGGAGGAGGATAGAGAGTGAAGAAGTTGTCACTGCAGTGGAGACTTACAATCATTACAACATTATTTATAGCCCTTATATGTGGATGCCTGACAATGTTTGTATATAGTAATGGTGTGTATTATATAAATTCATTACAGGATGCTGTGACACTACAGGATGAAAATGAAATATATATAGGAATCCCGGATGGTGCATGGGATGGTTTCGTGGAGGATTTTTCTGTGCAGGTGTATAACAATAAACTTGATTACAGACAGAAGAGTCTTATTATATCGGCTCTTATGGCATTGCTGGGAGGAGTTATTACTTATTTCATCAGTGGACATGCATTAAAACCTCTCCGTGTTTTTTCAGATAAAATAGAGAAGGTGCAGGCACAAAATCTTGCTGACTCAAGGATTGAGGAGAACGAAGTCAAGGAATTAAACCAACTGAGCATGTCGTACAACAAAATGCTGGGGCGTTTGTCGGATGCCTTTGAGGCACAGAGACAATTTACTGCAAATGCAGCCCATGAGCTGCGCACACCTCTTGCCCTGATGCAGGTGCAGCTAGATACCTACAATGCATGTGCGCATCCTGGTAATGATGAGGCAGCTGTGGAAACAATTAAAATGATGACGGAGCAGAATGAGCGTCTTGGCAAAATGGTCAAGACACTTCTGGATATGAGTGAGCTTCAGACAGTAGCCAGGGATGAGGTGATTGCCCTGGATGCACTGATAGAGGAAGTGCTTACTGATCTGGAATCACTTGCCGCACGCAAAAATATCAGGCTGGTCCGGGAATGTGAGCCCGTCACCATGACGGGAAGCGATATCCTTATCTACAGGCTTGTATATAATCTTGTGGAAAATGCGGTCAAATATAACATAGATGGTGGACAGGTTACAGTGACCTGCAGAGAATGGGATAAACATATCCATATTATGGTGTCTGATACAGGAAAAGGAATACCGGAAGAATTAAGAAGCAGAATATTTGAACCATTTTTCCGTGTGGACAAGTCAAGAAGCAGGGAACTTGGCGGCATAGGTCTGGGACTTGCGCTTGTAAATGAGATTGTCAGGGTGCATGAAGGAAGTATAGAGATAAAAGGCAACAGAGCGGGTGGTACTGACTTTGAGATAGAATTTTAAAGTATGCACATCATAGAGAGGATGAGATAGCTGCACGGTTGTTTTTAGCAGCAAATTATCTGTACCGGACATATGAAAAAGTATTACAGATATGTATAATAAAGGCGGAAATGTATGAAAAAATGGAACAATTAGATGGAATTGTCAGGTGTAAAAGCAAAAAATGGAATTTTTAGGAGAATGGAATGTACAAAAGTACGTTCATTGCTCAAAACTGTTGACACTTGACCGTGATAAGTAGTACACTTTGAGTGTAAACAACAGTAGGTGAAATCTTCAGCAGGATTCCCTATTGATAATATTATTTTTTACCAAAAGGAGGTAAATTTTCATGGCAGACGCATGGAGAGGTTTTGTGAAAGACGGCCATTGGGATGTAGATGTCAATGTACGTAATTTCATTCAGAGAAACTATACTCAGTATGATGGTGATGAGAGCTTTTTGGAAGGACCTACAGAAGCTACAGATAAGCTTTGGGGAAGACTTCAGGAATTACAGA
>ERZ780198.1725-NODE-1725-length-18941-cov-2.910728_pt1 | contig 18941 bp, 15 predicted proteins | sample MGYA00510979_ERZ780198 | MGnify/ENA primary metagenome ERZ780198 (study PRJEB29588, sample SAMEA2158039) | human gut metagenome | biome: human gut; feature: human-associated habitat; material: faeces | place: Denmark | collected 2008/2010 ...
ATTCAAGGCAAAGATGTGAAATATCATAATTGCTGTCACTCGGCCTTAAAAGATAAGCGCTGAGCATTAAATCGCCCTTTACACTTTTAAGCTCAACATTATATTTGCAGGCAAGGCGGTGCAGTTCTTTAGTATTATAAGTAAATTTATTCGCACTTTCATCTTCAAAAAAGGTGCGTACAAAATATGAATACTCCGGTGTTTCGCAAGGCATTACAATAATTTCATCATCAAATGCGAAATATAAATCCGTAACGCTGCCGTCTACTATATTAGGATAAAAGAACACATCGCTGTTTTTAGTTTTATCAAGCAAATAATCAGCGTCAACACAAGTTAAGCAGTTAAGCTTTCGCTCCTTTTGCTCCTCAACTTCAATTTCACCGGCTTTATTAGGGTCAAGATTAAACTTTGGAATTAGCGAAAAAAGTTCAAGCCTTACAAATTGCGATACCGCCTTTTGCTCATCCTTATCTTTAATTACATATGAATTTATATCGGTATCAATCGGTGCTTCAGTGCTGATTGTACCGAGTTTCAGCGAAAGATACGCTTTTTCTTTATCATTTTTAAGTTTGGCTTTAACACCCGGCTTTATATCAAGTTCATCAAGATTGTCATAAATATAATCAAGATTATGAAATCGGAAAATCAAATCAAGCGCGGTTTTTGCACCTACACCTGCAACACCCGGAATATTATCGGATGTATCCCCCTGAAGTGCCTTTACCTGAATAAGCTCCTGCGGCGTAACACCGTATTCTTCATCAATCGCTTTTTCATCATAAATATCTGTTACCGCCTGCCCCATTTTAGTTCTTGCAAGCAAAACCTTAACACCGCCGTACGCAAGCTGAAGCGAGTCACGGTCACCCGTTGCGATAAAACACTCGTCACCGTTATTTCTGCAAGCGAAAGCAAGCGTACCTAAAATATCGTCAGCTTCCCAGCCCTCTTTTTCAATCGTTTTGATACCGAGAGAATTGAGTATTTCTTTTAACACCGGCATTTGAGAGCGAAGTTCATCAGGCATACCCTTTCTGCCTGCTTTATATTCATCATACATTGCTTTTAAACTTGTATATTCTGCATATCCCTTACATGCATCAAGTGCCTGTTTTGCCGAATCTATAAGAAGCTGCATATTCGACGGCTGATATACATAGCCATGCATTCTCTTTATTCTTGTTCTGGCAAGGTTAATCCTGTTTTTATAAATCTGATTATTTAAAGCTCTCTGTGAATCATTTTTCTTCTTCTCGGCAAGTCTCTCATTTTCCTCTTTCTGCTGTTTCTCGTATGCTTTTACTACTTTCTTCCAATCTACAGTCTCATCTTTAAGAGAATCATATTTATTTCTTGCCCTTATAGCATAATCTGTCCTGACATCGTCATCCACAATACTTGATATCATGTCAGTAAGCTTTTTATAATCATTTTCAAGGTCATAATAGTCTGCTATATTCTTAATATACATTTTTTCAAACTTCTTGAGAGCCGCAAGGACTTCTTTCTGGTACTGTTTATCTTTAAGTACCTGAACTTCCTCCGCTTTCTCAGATAAAATTGACTTTGAAAAATAATCCATGCCTGCCGGTCTTGTCTTGCTTCCGGCAACAGCCGTTCCCTCAATGATATTTCCTGCACTGTCATATTTTGCGAGACTTATCGTAGACGGCATTGTAAAGTCCTGTGGTTTTAATTTTTCATGTATCTTATCCATATAATCTTTCCAGATTACACCGGGGATCGATGCACCTGATGCTCCGGGCATTGCTCTAGGAGTATCATATCCGGCCCACACAACTGTCGTATAATACTTTGTATATCCACAGAACCAAACATCCTTACTTGAGTTTGTCGTACCTGTTTTACCGGCACATATCTGTCCGTTTTCAAGTTTTAACTTGCGTCCTGTTCCGTAAGACTCATTGAATACGCCTTTTAAAACATCTGTCATCATCCATGCAGCATCTTCTGAATAGACCTGAGTCTTTTCATTATTATTTTTGTACACAACACCGTCAGATACATGCTCTATCTTCTTTACACATGTCCTGTCACTAAAACTTCCGTTGTTGGCAAGTGTCGAAAATCCTTTAGCCATATCAACTACACGCACACCCTCTGTAAATCCACCGAGAGAAAGTGCCATATTATCATTATCAATATAACTTATATTGTGAAAATGAAGTTTATCAAGGAATGAAAGACCGTACTTAACTGAAATATTGTCAAGAACCTGCCATGCTACGGTATTGAGTGACCTTGCAACAGCCTCTCGAATGTGTACACTTCCATAATAAGCACCACCAGCATTTGACGGACCGTTTGCAAATTTATTGTCATTTACTATTGTCGAAGGAGAATACATTCCCGATTCAAAGCCGGGTGTATAATCTATAAGCGGTTTTATTGCACTTCCCGACTGTCTTGCAGCAAGATATGCCCTGTTATACTGATCGTTTTTTCCTCTTCCTCCTACAACCGCTTCAACATACCCTGTCTCATTATTAACGCAGACCGCTGCCCCCTGAAGAGCATACTTACCCGAATCATTATCCTTTTCCTTATTAAAAGCAAGTCCTTCATCTACAGATTTTTGTAATTTCTTCTGTTTTTTCATATTGATGGAAGTATAAATCTTATATCCTCCTGAACGGATACTCTCAATCTTCTCACTGTATGCTTTTGAATATGTTTTGTTGTATTTCTGGTAATCTTCTTTTGAATCGAATACATACTTGAATTTAAAATCTTCTTTTTCCATAAGTGAGATAGCGGAACAATGAATGGCATAACTTATAACATATGTCTCATTGCTGCTGCCTTCTTCAGACAACTGTTTTATATTTAACTTCTTTTTCACCGCGGCTTTATACTCTTTTGGAGTTATAACTCCATCATTACACATAGTTTTAAGCACACGATTTCTCTTCTTTAATGCTGCCTGTGGATGAAGCACCGGATTGTAGGCTGCCGGACTGTTTGAAAGTCCTATAAGCATAGCCGCCTCCTGTGGTTCAAGGTCAGCACATTTCTTTCCAAAATAATATCTGCTTGCCGCTCCGACACCATAACACTTGTTGCCGTAATAATTGCTGTTACAATAAAACTCCATAATCTGAGCCTTTGTAAACTTACTCTCAATAGTCGGTGCAAGAAGTATCTCGGCAATCTTTCTTGTATAACTTTTATTCTGTGTAAGCAGATTGTTCTTTATAACCTGCTGCGTAATCGTACTTCCTCCCTGTGTAATTTCCATATTATGTTTCAACAGAGAAACTCCTGCTCTCATTGTCGCAACAAGGTCCACTCCTCCATGAGTTCTGAAACGCTTATCCTCAACAGCAATATATCCGTCATAAATATATGGTGATATGTCATTTATACTCACATATTTATAACTTCCGGCATTTACCGAACCAACTTTCTTACCGTTAGCGTCGTATACTACCGTATCCTCCTTCATAATAAAATCATCCTTGCTAAGATGAACAAGCTTGTCAAATACTTCCTCTCTCGCCTCTGTAAACATAGGCAGAACTTTGACATATACACACAAACCGACAATTCCGCCAATTACCATAACAGACGCAAGTATTCCCATGACAGCACCAAGTATATTTGACACTACACCTACATAGCTTCCTATCGCACCTACTATAATACGGAAAACATCCTTTGCATTTTTTACATATCTGCGTAAAGTGTTCATAACTTTCCTCCAACTAAAAATCAACTGTAAAATATTTTTTGCGAAAATATCTCACCATACTATAATACAATTTTTTGATATAGGTGTAAAGTTTTATTGGTTTTTGTTGACATGATTTTTTCACTAGCTTAGAATAAATAAGAAACAAATCAGTATTCTATTTTATACTGAAATCAGGATTATTACGAAAGGTTATATCATGACTGAACAACTTATCTTAAAAAACTTTGGATTTGTAGGCTTTGGACTTATTGGCGGCTCTATAGCACATGCCATCAGGGAAATATATCCGGAGGCTTATATTATCGCATATAATTATTACCGTACCAAACCGCATAAAAAACTTGAAAGAGCGAAAGCAGATGGTATTCTAAACGAAATCTGCACATCTCTTTCCGATTTTTCACAATGTGACATAATCTTTTTATGTGCCCCGGTACTTACAAACATATCATATCTGAAAGAACTCGTCCCATACATATCTGAAAAATGCATTATTACTGATGTAGGAAGTGTTAAGGGAAATATTCACCATACTATAGAAAGTCTTGGTCTTAACAGTCATTTTGTCGGTGGCCACCCGATGACCGGTTCTGAAAAAACAGGTTATGCAAATTCAGATTCATCATATCTGAAAGATGCATATTATATACTTACGCCGACAAACGAAACACCTAAAGAGTATACTTTATGGCTTAAAAACTTTATAATTTCAGCCGGCTCTCATTGTGAAATCATAGACTATGAAACACACGATAAGATAACTGCTGCCATAAGCCATTGTCCTCATCTGATTTCAGCTTCACTTATAAATACTGTTGCAAATGAAGATTCTGACGGCAGCTACGCAAGGCTCGCTGCCGGAGGTTTAAAGGATATTACACGCATTTCATCATCTTCACCTGAAATGTGGCAAAATATTTGTCTTTCAAACCCCGATGCGATTACATCTTTTCTTGACAAATATATCGGGACACTTACTGACGCAAAAAATGCAGTTAGCAATCGCGATGAAGATAAACTTATGAAAATATTTGAAAATGCAAAAAAATATCGTGACAATTTAAACTAAAACAAACCTATGGAGGTAAACATGAATATATTAGAAGGTTTAAATCCTGAACAGGAAAAAGCCGTAAAACACTTTGAAGGTCCTCTTTTGATACTTGCCGGTGCAGGTTCGGGCAAAACAAGAGTTTTGACCCACAGAATTGCTTTTTTGATAAACGAATACAATGTCAGACCATGGAACATTCTTGCGCTGACATTTACAAATAAAGCGGCAGGCGAAATGCGTGAACGAGTGAAATCTCTCCTTGCCGATGAAGCCGACGATATATGGGTCAGCACATTTCATTCTACATGTGTCCGCATACTCAGAAGAAATATCGAAGCTTTAGGTTACTCCCGCAGTTTTACCATCTATGACGGTGATGACCAGAAAACACTTATGCGCGAAATCATAAAATATCTTAATCTTGACCCAAAGAAATATAAAGAAAGAACTTTTATGAATGCTATCTCATCCGCAAAAGACGAACTTATCACACCGGAAGAATACGAAAAAATGGCTATGGGGGACCATCAAAAAGAACTCTATGCCCGTGCTTACAGAGAATATGAACGCAGGCTTCACGACGCAAATGCACTTGATTTCGATGACCTTATCTGCAAAACGGTACAGTTATTCAAAGAAAATAACGATGTACTCGAATACTACCAAAACAGGTTTAAATATATTATGGTAGACGAATATCAGGACACTAACACGGCACAGTTTAAGCTTATTCATCTTCTTGCAAACACACGGGGTGAAAACGGCGAAACTCTGCATAATCTTTGTGTGGTAGGTGACGATGACCAGTCAATCTACAAATTCCGTGGCGCAAATATAAAAAATATTCTCAATTTTGAAAATTCATATCCAGAGACAGAAGTTATCAAGCTTGAAGAAAATTACCGCTCGACACAGAACATTCTTGATGCGGCGAATGCAGTTATAAGAAATAATCAGGTCAGAAAAGATAAATCACTTTGGACGCACCATGAAAAAGGGGACCTTATCTATCTGTCACAATTTGACTCTGATTATGACGAGGCATCATCAATAGCTGCGGCTATCGCAGCAGTCACAAGAAGCGGTCAGGCTGACTACAAAGATTTTGCCATTCTCTACAGAACTAATGCACAGTCCCGTATTTTCGAGGAAAAACTTGTAACAAATAACATTCCTTACAGAATTGTCGGTGCAGTAAACTTCTATCAGCGTAAAGAGATAAAAGATATGCTCGCATACCTGCGCACAATTGAAAACGGACTTGATGATATATCGGTAAAGAGAATTATAAATGTCCCAAAAAGAGGTATCGGACTTACAACAATCGACCGCATAACCTCGTATGCTATTGAACATGAACTCAGTTTTTACGGTGCATTACAAAATTGTGATTACATTGACGGCATAAAAAGAAGCAGCGGTAAAATAAATTCTTTTGTCAATCTTATTGAATCTTTCAAAAGACATTTACAGACGGATGGCTATGGTCTTGATGACCTTATAAAAGAAATCATAGAAGAGACAGGCTATATCAGACTTCTTGAAGAAGAAGATACCGAAGAAGCCAGAAACCGTATAGAAAATATCGAAGAACTTGTCAACAAAATTGCATCGTATATTGAAAGCTGTGACGAGGAAGAACCTACTCTAAGCGGTTTTCTTGAAGAAATCGCTCTCGTTGCCGATATTGACAATGTTGACGAAAGCAACAATCTTGTACTGCTTATGACACTCCACAGTGCCAAGGGGCTTGAATTTCCTTATGTATATCTTGTCGGTATGGAAGACGGCATTTTCCCTGGATATATGGCTGTAAACGGTGATGACCCCGAAGAAATGGAAGAAGAACGCCGCCTTTGTTATGTAGGTATAACAAGAGCACAGAAAAAACTTTCGATAAGCTGTGCAAAGGCAAGATTTAGGAACGGCGAAATGCAGTTTTACAGACCTTCACGCTTTATTGATGAGATACCTCGTTACCTTATCGAACAGGCAGGTCCAGCAAAACAGCAGTCTACCCAGACTACCTCAAAACCTGCCGGCAGTTACAGTGCAACAGACTTTTTAAGGACACAGCCAAAAATACAGCAGACACCTACATATAAAAAACCTGACAGCACTAACTGGAATCCTCTCGCCGAAAAGAAAGTAAAACAGCAGAAACATAAAGCATCCGGTGCTGGACTTCTTGACAATCCGCTTATCAGAAAAGGTTTCGGAAATGATACCTCCAATACAGCCGTAGAGCCTGATTACAAAACAGGAGACAGTGTTTCACACGTTAAATTCGGTGACGGTGTCGTAAAAGACATGTTAAAGCGTTCAGGTGACTATATGGTAACTGTTGAATTTGACAGCGGAGTCACACGCAAAATGATGGCTTCTTTTGCAAAACTTGAGAAAAAATAATTATGTTACTACTAGATATCATTTACATCATATGATATACTATAGAGGAAGACGAAACTCAAATATTTTGTCTGAATGATAAAACTTAATATTATCAATTTGAAAAGAAGAAAGGATGGGGATTATGAGCAACAAATTTGAAGATTTAATCAATGCAGCAAAAGTATCTGAATTATTACACAAAAAAGAACTTGAAGAAAAAAATAAAAATACTATCGTTATTGCCCTTGCAATAATCGGTGCCATTGCAGCAGTAGCCGGTATTGCTTTCGCAGTATACAAATATCTTACACCTGATTATCTTGAGGATTTCGACCCTGATGATTATTCAGATGATTTTGATGATGATTACATTGAATTTTCTGACGGAGAACCTGAGGCAGAGGACTAATACACTATTTTTTATAGTTTTTTTTCATTCTAACTTGTACAGATATTTACCAAATACCGAAATGGTGTATCCATTTCGGTATTTTGATGCAAGGGTCGGAAATTGCACAGCAATGAAGCAATCCGTGGCATCAGTTTGGGCAAATTTATATATATATGATACTAAATACTTACGAAACGGAGGAACATGCAATATGAAACTTTGGGGAGGAAGATTCACAAAGGAAACAAACAAACTCGTACACAATTTTAATGCATCTCTTTCATTTGACCAAAAGTTCTATGAAGAAGATATTACAGGAAGTATCGCTCATGTTACAATGCTTGCTGAACAGCAGATTATCTCTTCCGATGATAAGGACAAGATAATAGGCGGTCTCAAATCAATTCTTGAAGATATAAAATCAGGAAAACTTATCATTGATGAAGAACACGAAGATATACACAGTTTCGTTGAAGCTCACCTTATTGAGCGTGTCGGCGATGCCGGAAAGAAACTTCATACAGGAAGAAGCAGAAATGACCAGGTTGCTCTCGATATGAAACTCTACACAAGAAAAGAAGTCCTTGAAATGGACAGCCTTTTAAAAAATCTTTTAGAGAGTCTCTTAAAGATAATGAAAGAAAATATCAATACTATCATGCCGGGATTTACTCATTTACAGAAAGCACAGCCTATAACACTTGCTCATCATATGGGTGCTTACTTTGAAATGTTCAAAAGAGACCGTTCACGTCTCAAAGATATATATGAACGCATGAACTACTGTCCTCTCGGTTCAGGTGCTCTTGCCGGTACTACTTATCCTTTAAACAGAGAGCGTACTGCTGAGCTTCTCGGATTTTACGGTCCTACATTAAACAGTATGGATTCTGTTTCTGACAGAGATTATCTCATTGAGTTTTCATGTGCAATGTCTATCATAATGATGCATTTAAGCCGTTTCTGTGAAGAAATAATTATATGGAATACAAATGAGTACAGATATATTGAAATTGATGATTCATACTCAACAGGCAGCAGTATCATGCCACAAAAGAAAAACCCTGATATTGCCGAACTTGTACGCGGAAAGACAGGCAGAGTTTACGGTTCGCTTACATCACTTCTCACAACAATGAAGGGACTTTCACTTGCATACAATAAAGATATGCAGGAGGACAAGGAATTTGTATTTGACGCAATCGACACAACAAAAGGCTGTATCGTTTTATTCAATGGCATGCTTGATACAATGACTTTCAATAAAGACCGTATGCGTGCAAGTGCAGAGGGTGGATTTACAAATGCTACTGACGCTGCAGATTATCTTGTAAAACACGGTGTTCCATTCAGAGATGCACATGGTATAATCGGTCAGCTTGTGCTTTACTGCATCGACAAAAATATTTCTTTGGGCGAAATGTCTTTAGATGAATATAAGGCTATAAGTCCTGTATTTGAAAACGATATATACGATGCAATAAGCATGGAAACATGTGTAGATAAGCGAAACACTATCGGTGCACCGGGTCCAAATGCAATGAACGAAGTAATAAAAGTTTACGAGAAATACCTTGCCGAGTAATTTTACTATTTAAAATACCGAAAGTATGTAAATATTGGCACTATTCAAATATTGGCAACAAAAAACTTCCACTTTTACAATTTTAAGTGGAAGTTTTTTATTTACAAAATTTTTAATTACAAAAATTTCTTTTTCTTTAAAACTATAAGCATCACTGCACATACGACCAAAATAAGTATACATATAATTCCAAATCCAAATGGTACATTTGCAAGAGGTACCCACTTTGAATTGACATTCATGCCGTAAATTCCCGATACAAGTGTCGGAATACCCATAACCAGTGTGACTATCGTAAGCGTTTTCATAACATTATTCAATCTGTTGTCAATAACTGATGACATAAGTTCTCTCGTTCCATTTACAATATCTCTGTAAATGCTTGTCATCTCAATAGCCTGCTGATTTTCTACGATTACATCGTCAAGCAGATCCTTGTCATCAGGATACTGCTCAAGTCTTTTATATCTTGTAAGTCTGTCCATTACAACCGCATTGGCTCTAAGTGATGTAGCGAAATATACCAATGTGGATTCGAGAGCATGAAGGTCTATGAGGTCTATGTCCTCTGTATCATCATCAATTCTCTCCTCAATCTCAGTACGCTTTTTATCTATAACCCTAAGACTTGTCTGATATGCAGAAGCAACTCTGAAAAGAATCTGATAAACAAATCTTAGTTTCTTTTTGGTGCTGAACTCTTTTACTCTTCCATTCACAAATGCCTGCAATATGGAAGTCTCTTCGGTACAAACAGTAATAATAGTATCTGCCGTAAGAATTATGCCAAGCGGTATAGTAGTGTAGGCTTCCTTGTCATGCCTTATCTCGGTTGTCGGAATATCGATAAGAATAAGTGTATATCCGTCTTCCAGTTCGACACGCGAACTTTCTTCCTCATCCAATGCGGCAAGCAAATCCTGAATATCGATATTCAGCTTTTCTGCCACTTCTTCACCCTCCGAAACTGTCGGGTTTATCATATCTATCCAAATACCTTGTGTGAGTTCAGAAAATTCATAAATCTTTTTGTCATCTGTTCTGTAATACTTAACCACTTAATCTCACCAACTTTCTTTCAATTTTTAATGTTCAAAACACAATTAAATTATAACGCATCACCTGAAACCTTGCAACACAATACTTATCTGCTCAAGTAAAAGATATTTTACATCCCAGTAATCTTCACTCTTTGTCCATGCCTTTGCCTGCATTTTTATATTTACCGGTGTAAGTTTGTCAACGACAACACATTTATTCATATCATGAAGTATTCTGTCATCTGCTTCAAAAAGCTTCATGATTTTTTCTCTCACTTCAGCTATATCTGTATTAAGACCGACAGTAAAATCCAGAACCAGCATCCTCTCATCCTGTTTCGTCGTATTTGTAACATTAGAATTTGAAATAGTACCATTCGGTATAACAACTACTTTATTGTCTGTAGTAGCAATCCTCGTATAAAAAATATCTATACTCTGAACCGTTCCCTCTGCACCTGCCGAAATAATGTAATCTCCGACCTTAAACGGCTTAAGCAGAAGTATCAATACACCTCCGGCAAGATTTGAAAGACTGCCCTGCAATGCAAGACCTACCGCCAGACCTGCCGAACCGATGATAGCTACTATTGAACTGGCTCCTATTCCCAAAACACTTGCTATTATAATTATCAGAAAAATATTGTATGCGAATGTGGCAAGCGACATAACAAATTTTTGTACACTGATTTCCACATCTTTACGTTCCATTGTCTTTTTTGTGATTTTAAGTGCAAATTTAACAATTTTTCTACCAATGACAAAAACTATAACAGCAATCAAAAGAGTCTTTGCAAAATCAAGGAGCCATTCTCTCTGACTTAACAGATATTGAATGAAGAAACTTGTCTTTTGTTCGTCAGATGCCGATGAATTCATGACTTTATGAAGTTCATCGACACCTATTGCCTTTCCGCTGGCAGACTGCTCTGTAATACCGGCAGCAGCACTGAGTAGTCCCTTTGTATAAAGCATAAATTCCTCCGTTAAATTCTATGAATAAAAATACCACTTCTGAGTTTTGGCTCAAACCATGTACTCTTAGGTGGCATAAGAAGCCCTGCGTCTGCGACATCAAACAACTCTCCTATTGAAGTCGGATACATTGCAAATGACACCTTCATATCTGACTCTGCACGCTTCTCAAGTTCTTTAAGTCCTCTTATTCCTCCGATAAAATCAATCCTTTCATCAGTTCTCGGGTCTTTTATGCCAATAACCGGCTCAAGAAGATAATTCTGCAGCAATGAAACATCAAGAGACAAAACAGGGTCAGTTATATTTAGAAGTTCCTCTTTTGCTGTAAGCATATACCATTTTCCTGATAAATACATGGAAACCTTTCCCTTTTTGTCAGGATGCTTTGCCTCTTCCAAACTCTCTATATCAAAATATTCTTCTATCTTCTTCATAAATTCATCTTCTGTAAGACCATTCAAATCTCTGACACTTCGATTGTAGTCCATTATCATAAGCTGGTCATCAGGAAATAAAACTGAGAGAAAATAATTAAATTCTTCTGTTCCATCGTAACCCGGATTTTCTTTTCTGCGCTTCAAACCGACTTTTACGGCTGATGCTGCCCTGTGATGTCCGTCTGCTATATATATTTCTCCTATATTTTCAAATGCTTTCTTTATGTTCTCTACATCTGACCTTTCAGCTATCTTCCATACAGTGTGGGTTATCCCGTCAATAGCCGTAAAATCATAAAGCGGTTTGTCCTGTTCCATAACTCTTGAAACAATATCATTTATCTCTTTTTTAGACCTGTATGCAAGGAAAATAGGGCCTGTCTGTGCACTGAGCGTATCCACATGTCTGATACGGTCCTGCTCCTTTTCTTCTCTTGTATTTTCATGTTTTTTGATAACGTTGTTCATATAATCATCAACGCTTGCACAGGCTGCAATACCTGTCTGGCGTCTGCCATCCATCACAAGACTGTATATATAATAGCACTCGTCACTATCCGTAATATATGTGCCGTCAGAAACCATATCCTCAAAAATTTCTTTCGCCTTATCATAAACTTCAGGTGCATATGTATCTACACTGTCAGGAAACTGAGTTTCCGCTCTATCTATTTTTAAAAATGACAGCGGCTCCCTTTCAACTTCTTTAGCAGCCTCTGCCCTATTATAAACATCATAAGGTAATGCTGCGACCCTGTCTGCAACTTTGGCATCAGGTCTTACTGCCACAAACGGTTTTATTATTGCCATATATTTATCCTCCATCTTATCTTTTTGATATAACGTTACTGTCTGCATATGCGTTGAAACAGCAGCAATATAACTTCATATATTTTGACCATAGTCACAATATATGATATTATATCAAAAAAAGATACAAAATAACAGGTGTAAAATAATCCACTGAAAAATGATAAAGAGGAGGTGTTTACCATGCTTAAAACGGTTATATTTGATATGGATGGTGTTATTATAGATAGTGAAGCACAGCATGCAAAAGCGTCACTAAATACATTTAAGGAACTCGGAGTTGACACAGATTTAGATTATTGCAAATCCTTTACGGGAAGTTCCAGCAAAAAAATGGCAGAAACGGCAATTAAAGACTTTTCACTCGACATAACTACAAATGCACTCTTAGATAAACTGAACCTTGCAAAGAAAAAACTACATGAAAAAGAGGGTTATATTCCTGTTGAAGGTGTTGACGCTCTTATAAAAAGACTATACAAAGATGGAGTACAGCTTGCCATCGCTTCTTCTTCCTCACCGAAGGAAATAGAAACAGTTGTCAAAAAACTCGGCATAAAGAAATATTTTGAAAAACTTGTATCCGCATCATCGGTTGCAAATCCAAAACCGTCACCTGATACTTTCCTGCTTGCACTCGAAAAACTTGGTGCAGCACCTGAGGATACCGTTATCATCGAAGATTCAACTTTCGGTGTGAAAGCTGCAAAAGCCGCCAATGTAGCATGTATCGGCTTTATCAACCCAAATTCGGGCAATCAAAATCTCAATGATGCAGATGTACTTATTGAAAGTTTTGATGGTATCGACAAGACATTTATTGAAAATACCCTGTTACGTTCCCAGGGAAAGCCACTGACGATTGCATCGACTAAACGTCTCTTTATCAGGGAACTTGCCGTATCAGACATTCCTGATATTTATCCTATATATTCCGACCCTCAGGTGAAGAAATATATTGATAATATAGATGATTATCTTGAACTTGAAATGGAAAAACAGAAAGCATACATACAAAATGTCTATTCTTTCTATGGATTTGGTCTTTGGGGTGTTTTTGGAAAGACAAGCAAAAAACTTATCGGCAGATGCGGTCTTGAAAATGAAACCATTGACGGCACAAACGAGATAATGCTGTCATATCTGTTAGACAGCCAGCACTGGGGCTACGGATATGCCTTGGAATGCTGTGAAGCAGTTCTCAAATATGCCAAAGAACAGCTTGAGTTAAAAAGAATTGTCGCTGTCATAGATTTCGACAATATGCGTTCCATAAAAACAGCAGAAAAACTTGGAATGAAATATGAAAAAGATGTTGTTTTCAACAACAGAAACAGACATCTTTACAGTATTTATCTATAATTTGACAAATCTGTAAACCATTAAACCGTCGAATACACTTATCGGCAGATATTTTAAATTTATATATACGAAAAATCGGACACATCTTTCAATATGTCCGATTTTTTATTTATCAAAGCTTTAACACCGTGTATCAAACCGGTACAGCGTTCTGTATCATTGACATTTCGATAAATAACTGTTTTTTCTTATAAGTCTGCTATCTGCTTTTATTGTCAGTTGTCTTTTTATTATTAGCTTTTTTGTTTTTAGTTTTTTTGTTACTCTTGTTTTTCTTTTTGTTGTTATTTTTATTGGATGTTTTTTTTCCGTCAGGCGCTGTTGTTGCCGCATTGTCATCTACTGCTGACTGTCCTGCATTGTTTGCCTGTCCGTCAGTTCCCTGATTTCCTGTAGCATCGTCAACAACGTCGGCTGTGTCATCAACAACATCATCAACCGCATCCGCTGCATCATCAACAACGTCACCTACAACACCGTCACCGTCCTCATCTACCCTGTCACTCTCATCATAATCACTGTCATCCTCATTTACAACCGGTCCTTCTGTGGCATCGCCATCCGGTTCCTCAGTAGCAGAAGATGTAACCGAATTATTTGTCTTATTCTTGTCTCCGCATCCTGCAAGCATCATGGTAGATAACGCCAATGTAGTAATAAACATCACAATCCTTTTTCGCATAATTTCCTCCTAACACAACTTTAGTTTTTTTAGCTTTCTAATGCTTTAGAAACAGATACGATTTTACAATCATCCCATCTCTTAAAACTATTATGTTACGAGATGCGTAAAGTTATTCATGTTAATTATGATGCAAAAGTCAAAAAAACTTTTGACCACAACCTCTTATTATTTAACAACAATTTTCATAAATTTTTTCTTTCCGCGTTTGAGTACAATACCATCTTCGCTAATGTCATTTTTGTTTATTACAGTCTTAGGGTCTGATACTTTTTCTCCGTCAATTGAGACACCGCCCTGCTGTACATTTCTTCTCGCCTCACCGTTTGAAGCTGCAAGACCTGCTTTTACAAGCAATGTAAGAATACCGATATTTTTATCTTCACCAAAATCCAACTCACTAAGTTCTGTCACAGGCATCTGTGATGTATTTCCGCCTGAGAATAACGCTCTTGCACCTTCTTTAGCCATCTCGGCTTCTTCCTCACCATGCACAAGTTTTGTAAGTTCATATGCAAGAATTTCTTTAGCTTCGTTTAACTTGCTGCCTTCCCACTTATCCATCTCGTCAATCTGCTCTAACGGAAGGAATGTGAGCATACGCAGACATTTAAGTACATCAGCGTCACTTACATTTCTCCAATACTGGTAAAATTCAAACGGAGATGTTTTTTCAGGGTCAAGCCATACTGCTCCTGACTGTGTCTTACCCATCTTCTTTCCCTCAGAATTGAGCAAAAGGTTTATTGTCATTGCATATGCATCCTTACCAAGTTTTCTTCTGATAAGCTCAGTACCACCAAGCATGTTGCTCCACTGGTCGTCACCGCCAAATTCCATGTTACATCCATATTTCTGATATAATGTGTAGAAGTCATAGCTCTGCATTATCATATAGTTGAACTCGAGGAATGAAAGACCTTTTTCCATTCTCTGTTTGTAACACTCGGCTGCAAGCATACGGTTGACAGTAAAGTGAGGTCCTATATCTCTGAGAACTTCCATATAATTTAAATCCATGAGCCAATCTGCATTGTTGACAAGCATAGCCTTATCTTCCCCAAACTCGATGAAACGGCTCATCTGCTTTTTAAAACACTCAACATTATGATTTATTGTTTCAGCAGTCATCATCTGTCTCATATCTGTTCTTCCTGAAGGGTCACCAATCATAGCTGTACCTCCGCCGATAAGAGCTATCGGTCTGTTTCCTGCCATCTGGAGTCTCTTCATAAGGCAGAGTGCCATGAAATGACCTACATGAAGACTGTCAGCCGTAGGGTCAAATCCTATATAAAATGTAGCTTTACCGTTATTTATCAATTCTTTTATTTCTTCCTCATCCGTGACCTGTGCAATAAGTCCACGAGCCACTAATTCGTCATATAATTCCATAATAACCTCCGTTTATTGATTTATTTTCAACAGAATATAATTTTAACTGTCGTTTTTCTTTTAATATTTTATCTGCAATTGTGCTTTCTTCTCTTGTCCTCATACATTCTGTCATCCGCTATCTTGCAAAGTTCCTCAATCTGAAAACTTCCCCTTGCAAATGCAGTTCCGACAGCTACGCTGCATGGGCTCATACCATATTTTTCATTGACAATTTCAAGTTCCTTTTCCCACCTTGCTTTTATCTTTGGAATATCACTTTCTGCACAATTTAAGGCAACCATAATAAACTCATCGCCACCCATCCTAAAACCATGTATATTTTCACATACTATAGCTTTTATACTCTCTGCCGCCTTTTTTAATAATGCATCTCCTGCATCATGACCATACATGTCATTTGTCTTTTTCAAATAATTTACATCCATAAAAAATATTCCAACAGATGCGAGCATATTATATTCTTCTTTGCACTTAGAAAAATAACATCTTCTGTTATATAAGCCGGTAAGCAGATCATGCTCACTGTCATAGCGCATTTTCTGTGTCATTATCTGGCTCTCCATCATAAGATGGACACTGTTTAAAAACATATCGGAACAATCATTGAACTCTATACCAAGATCTGTATCATGTTCTCCCAAAATAAGCACAACGCTGTAGAGAACACTCTCCACTATTCCCGAACATACAACTATCTCCTTGCCGGCAATATCCTCATATGCTTTTTGAATTTCTTCTCTCATATCATCAGGCAATTCCTCAGGAAATGAATAAATGTTGTGGTTCATGTTAAACATTCTTCCAATACCTGCATTAAGGTATGTATTATACTTTGCCGGATTTGATACATCCTTATTGTATACAACACTTTCTACCATTCCGGCTTCAGTGCAGGAATACGTCAGCATAGCATCAATACCTAAACTCTTGGAAATAATATTAAACAATACTGAAAAGTCATCGTGTATATGTTCCAGCACATAACTCTGAAACTGAATAATATTTTCAAGAGATTTTAGGTACTCTGCTGTATTAATATTCTCTTTGCCCAATGTTAAAATCCTCCTATTACTATTCCTCATATCCATTTGGGTTCTGAACCTGCCATCTCCATGCATCTTCACACATTTTATCTATGCCCCTCGCTGCTTCCCATCCAAGCTCTTCCTTAGCTTTCAAAGGGTCAGCATAACACATATCTATATCTCCTGCTCTTCTCGGAGCAATTTTATATGGAATTTTCTTTCCACATGCTTTTTCAAAACTTTTTATAATTTCAAGTACACTGTAGCCGACACCAGTTCCTAAATTATATGTCACAAGTCCCGGATGCTCTGACAGTTTTTGAAGTGCTTTTATATGACCATCTGCAAGGTCTGATATATGAATATAATCACGCACACCCGTACCGTCAGGTGTATCATAATCATCACCAAAAACATTTACACACTCAAGCTGTCCTGCCGCAACCTTCGCAATATAAGGCAGAAGATTGTTAGGAATACCGTTCGGGTTTTCACCTATGCGTCCGCTCTCATGGGCACCAATCGGATTAAAATATCTTAAAATCGCAATATTCCACCCATTGTCAGATTTGTATATATCCCTGAGCATATCCTCGGTAATAAGCTTCGTTCTGCCATAAGGGTTTGAAACGGATAACGGAAAATCCTCTTTTATCGGAACAGTTTTTGGTTTCCCGTATACTGTAGCTGAAGAACTGAACACCAGTGATTTGACATTATGCTTTTCCATAACTTTAAGAAGATTTAATGTTCCTGTAAGGTTGTTGTCAAAATACCGCAAAGGAATCTCACAGGATTCTCCTACTGCCTTTAATGCTGCAAAATGTATAACCGAATCAATCTTTTCTTTGTCAAAAATATCATCTAATGCTTTACAATAATAAATAATTTTGGTATAATAGTATATATAGAAATAAAGGAGAACAAATGGTTAAATTAACGCAAGAACAAGCTGATTTTCTTAAAACTTTTAATGATAAAAGCCGAGCATTTTATTACATTTCTAGTTGGGGTTGGGGAAATTTTCTTAAAAATGGAATAGGAGAAGTTTACGAACGTGGAGTTAAGACACCTTTTACTATTGATGAAAAAGAAAAAATGTTAAATGCCATTATTAATGGTTATGAAGTAATTGAACCTAAATTTAGGTTTTATAACTTTTCTGATAGTAGCGGAGAAACTGCATTATATTATGCTGGACAGTCTAGACAATTAACAAAATCCGAACAATCTGCTCTTGAAGTTAAAGAAGGCAGTGAGGAATATAAAGCCTTGTTAGCTTTAGGTTTCGTTAAAGAAGAAATATGATAACATCTTTTGAATCACTAGCTGAAAGGCGATTGATAACTCTTAATTATCACAAAAAGGATAGTCAGCAGTACATAAACAGCTTAAATTATTTTGAGTATGCTAGAATGTACTTCGAGAAAAATGGCTTTCCTGATGATAACAGACGAGTTTATCAAAGTGGCAAACGAAAAGGCCAAAAGGTTGGCTGGTCCGATAAAGAGGAAAAACAGCAGAAAGAAGACATCAGGAATTTTATTTATGGGAAGCAACTACAAAAGTTTAAAAGCCAGAGAAAAAGCTAGTAAACATTATGCCAGAGGCGTCAGAAAACTGTCTAAAGAGCTCGAAGAAATGAACGAAACAAAGTATAGAGCGGAACCTAACGAGTGCTTATATGGCTTGATAAGCGAATTATGGAGCTATTGGGGCAAAGGTTATATTCTACCTATGCTCAAATATAATATCGAAATTACAAGACAAGGCGACGTCTTCATTGTAGAAAGAGGAAAAAATGAGCGTATACGAAAAATTAAGCGTCATTAATGTTAATGACAAAAAGACAAGTAACAATGTTTGTTTTGATATGTTCATTTATATTAAATAGACTTATAGTAGAACTTGTAGATAATTATACAAAAGAAGATTTGAAAAAGTTAACTGATAACCTGGTTAAATTGCCTGTAATTATAATTGTTATAGCAGTTATGCTAGGATTTAGTTATCATATGGGAAAAGATAAAATAGGAAATGAGATAGTAGATGAAAGTGCATATCCTG
>ERZ780198.1726-NODE-1726-length-18937-cov-15.642729_pt1 | contig 18937 bp, 14 predicted proteins | sample MGYA00510979_ERZ780198 | MGnify/ENA primary metagenome ERZ780198 (study PRJEB29588, sample SAMEA2158039) | human gut metagenome | biome: human gut; feature: human-associated habitat; material: faeces | place: Denmark | collected 2008/2010 ...
GCAAAGGTATTAAAAGGTGAGGAATGGAGCTTCCGGATGGCATCGTGGGAGGACTTATGTCTGAGGCCACAACAACGAAAAAAGGACTAATGCCATCAAAACAAGTTTGGATGACTAAATTAGGTACCTATACAGAAGATTTGAATGATGTAAAACGAGAATGTAGATTAGAAATAAACAGCAGTACGATCAATAATCCTGTAGGAGATTGGGCCGTGTGCGAAACGAAATATTTTAGTAATATGTGCATTCAGATTGTTTATGAATATTTTCAGGCTAACTCAATCTATGTGAGATCGTACAACAATGGCGAATGGGCTGGTTGGCGTAAAATTAGTGTATCGTATAGTGGGTAATATTGTAGATAGGAGGCTGAAAAGCCTCCTAGATTAATGTTTTATCCAGCTAGACCATAATCCTGTCCCCCATTCAACTCTGGTGTAAAAATCACCATTCTGAAAATAGCATTCTTGCACTGAAATTAGATTGTTCACTGGCCTTGCTACTATTACAGCACCTTCATTTGAAGAAAATTCCCTTGGCATGTTTTTCGTAGAAGGAAAATTCCTGTACACACCATTTCTTGCGTTATTGCAATCATCAAGGGTGGTGTTGTCTTTAGAAGGGAAAGACCACATCTTACCTGAAGAGAAAAGTCCTCCCACGTCAATCTATTAATGTAGTTTTGTCCAATTCGTGTCAACATCATCTCCATGATTGTGCGCAGACCTGTACATTACCGATGCAGGAGTTAAATTAATGTCAAGCTGAACGATATAGCTATCTGCTACAATGACGATAAGAACTCCGTAAGCTCCATTATCATAAAGAGGAACCCCATGGAAATAATACCCACTTTCTAAATTCCAAGTTAATTCAGATTTAGTGATTCTGCCTCTATACATAAAAGGGTATAGATTTGAACTGGATAGTAGTCCTCCCACAACTGATGCCAGGTCCTCTTTTGATATACGAATTGAATTTCCGTTTGCGTCCAATGCACGTACCCATTTGCAATCTGATTGTTGCGTCAATGCGCTTTCTTTTACGTCTGACATAATATTAATGTTTAAATTGTTAATACTCTTTTTATTTTTGCAAAAACAATAAATTATATTGTAAATTCAAAGAAATTTATCATTCTACTTTTTGTGCTATCGCAGGAACTTGTGATAAATCATATATTAATACTCCTGCGTCTTGTATAGCTTTATAGATAATTCCGTTTTCAATGTAATATTTATCTTTAATTATACTTGTTTCTCCTTTAACATAGTGATAAGGATTTTCGAGACTTCCGTCAGGCGATGAAGGTTGTGGCTCTATTGGCTCTTCCGTTTCACTATCATTAACTACTTCAACAAATCCTCCGTCTATTAAGTCTGAAAGATTTTCGTATGCCATGCCCATACCACTATTCCGTATGCACTTATAAAGCTTTCCCTTATCCGTGTAATACTTCCCTTCAATTAATTCCATGTTATACTTCCATTCTATAGGGTCATCAATAGTACCTTCTGCTTCAACTTGAACAACTTTGTATAAAGATTCAGTGCCACTGTCAGGTTTCCATTCTTCTGAAAACGTATGTGTATTTATAACCTCATACAAAAGCTCCCCGTATTGGAAACGAAAGCCTATATTTGCTTCTTGACCTATAAGGTTTTCAAATACAGGAAAGTATTCCTTCATCTCCAAAGCTTCTTTTGCAGGCATGAACGTTTCATTGATTTTCTCAGAAATCGTATTTTTGAGTGCATCGACTTTTTTCAAGTAGTCGTAATCTATTGTGTCCGGCTCATAAATACTATTTTCTGCCTCCATTTGAGCTTTTTCTGATTCAGGTATTTCCTTCCACAAGGAGGCTTCTTTCATTGAAGCGACTAATACGTTTTTTTCAAATTTTCTTTCTTTAAATGCTACATCCTCACTCTGAGTGAGAAAGCAACCGTTACTTGCTTGAATTATCATAATCTATTAACGTTTTTAATAATCATCTGTTGTTTTACATATAACTAATCTTATTGGCTATCCATGCTCCGTAGTAAGTTGTACCGTTTACGTTTCCGATATAGCCACGCACCCATACCAGCTCCGTACCGTCTCCCTTCGTGTTCATGGTCAGGTTGTTTGAAGAATTTCCTGTCACGGCCTGAGAGTCCGAGTATATGATGATGGGGCGGACGTATTTCAAAGTAAGTGTTTCTGGGTCTATCACGTAGCAATAGGATGTCTTTACCAGCACATTCCCGTTCAGTCTTTTGATGCGGACGACGTGCCCGTCGTCGTATAGCTGCATGGACGGCAGTGTGATGGTGCATTCATTGGTATTGTTGCAGATGACGTTATAGTCGTTTCTCGTCAGCGTCTTGGAGGTTATGTCTGTGTTGACAATCGTATTACGCATGGCAAACCCTTGCACGCATCCTCCGTCTATCGTAAGAGCAATGTTGGTGTTCGCGTTTTGTGCCAGCAGCTTCAAGCCGTAATTAATGGAGCTTATGTCTGTAAGGTCATAACGCTTCGTGTTTTCGAAATCTGCGATCATCGTGAAGGCTCCGACTGCCGGGACTACGTTTCCTCCCATTGCGGCGAACGTGCCTTCCGTCGAGTTTCGCAGGTAGATGCCTGCGTTGTTGTTGCCGTTGATGTTTGTCAGACTGTTACCGGAGATGCTCAATCCTCCAATCATTCCGCTTGTCGCATTTATCTCACCTTGTATATGAGCATTAGTTTGCCACGTTTCTCCAAGTTCAGAAACTCTATAAGGAGCTGTGTCCGGATTTTCTCCACCAGCCCATAGCCTAATTTTTTCACCATTTTCCGAACCACTTAACCCAGCAGTTATCGTTCCGTTAGACTTTTGTATTGTAAGCTGATTGCCTTGCAGAAATTGTATCTTCGCATTTTTGGCAATAATCAAAGATGTAAATATTGTGCCTACGTTTGTGCTGAACTTCTCCCAATAAGAAGTATTTGTATATGTAATGCTTGAAGAAGCAACGTGTGTGAGTTTACATCTGTAAGCATCCCAACCTGTAGCAACCGCATCATTTCTAACCAAAGCGACGTCTATATATCTTACTTCAAGACTTCCATCTGTAATGTTGCTGTCGTTTCGATATTCAGTTCCAATAGCCCATTCGCTATCACGAACAATACATCCGTCAATACCTTGTTTACCTTGTGCGCCTGTATCGCCCTTATCTCCTTTATCACCTTGTTCACCTTTATCACCTTGTTCACCTTGTTCTCCCTTTTCTGCCCACACATCATATTCAGCTGTATTAATACCGCCTGTTAAAATATATCCTTTGTTGGATTTTATTCTTCGTCCTTGATTATCAAGTATAGTCCACAATGGAGGATTGTAGGTGGCAACTTTAGCAACGTATGAACCACCGCCCATAGAGACTACCCCCATTTTCGGCACAAGAAGCCCAGAATACCACTGGCCTATTTGAGTATATCCATCACCTTTATCTCCCTTGTCACCGTAAGTGCCTATAATTATAGGGGTGCTTTTTGTTGATTGACCGTTTGTGTATAATATTACCTCATAATTCCATAAAAACTTCTTGTCAGAAGATATAGTCTGTATTGATGTAGTCCATCCACTCGTATTTACCGTTACCCCACTTGACTGAGAAGAGGCAAGGTAGTATTCTGTTATAGATGATATTCCGTTACCAGTAGCACCAGTTTGTCCTGTATTACCAGTATCTCCATACACACCGATAACACGTTTTGATGTTGAAGATGTTGAGTTATCTGTGTAGGTAGTAACTTCGTACGCCCAAAGATATTTGTTCGTAGAAGTCATAGTAGGAATATTTGTGCTGAACGAACTTGGTTCTGTGGTATTTGAAGTAGATACAGCATAATAATTTGTCACACTTTTAATCCCTACGCCAGTATCTCCTTTTTCACCTTTCGTCTTACTCCATTTGTAATCAGAAGGATTTGTGCTATCATCCGCATTTGTGTCGGTATATACGCCTATATAATCACCTACATCCTCACCATTATTACCCGTAAATGTTGAACCTCCATCATTAGAATACTTTATATGAAGGTAATATGTCTTACCGTCAACTCCGTTATAGCCGGGTATTCCTTGCTCGCCCTTTTCGCCTTGTAATCCTTCAAACCTCGCCCAAGCGTACTTAGTGTAATCATCGCTATCAGCTTCTTCAAAGTCAACGTATGTTCCGATATAAGTGCTTGGAGTTTCTGTCATCGGATTCCCATCTGGATTATCCGAGTATTTAATATGGAAATAAGAAGTTTTTCCGTCAGAACCTTTCTCTCCTTGAATACCTTGTTCTCCTTTTTCGCCCTGCAAGCCTTGAAGCCCATCCTCTCCCTTTTCTGCTATAATATCATATTCGGAAGAATTTATCTCGCCAGTCAACAAATAGCCATTTTCAGAACGAAGTCTGTTCCCACTATTATCTTTTAAAGTCCACATTGGAGGATTTGTAGTTGCAACTTTTGCGGCAAACGAGTTCCCACCCATTGTGACTACTCCTAAATAAGGTACAACTAAACCATCGTACCATTGACCAAGAACAGAAAAACCATCACCCTTATCCCCCTGCTCTCCTTGTTCTCCCTTTATTTTTATAGGATTACCCCAAGTCCCATCAGAAGAAGAAGCTGCTACTTTTTGAGACATCCATATGGATGCAGAAGTAGCGTCAGTATGCCAACCGTTGGTTGTTCCGTCGCCTACTGGAGTTGATGGTTCTGTTTCGCTATCATTGTATGTTATATAAACAGAATAACCGTTGTCTCCCTTCGCACCGTCAGCGCCGTCAGTGCCATCTACAACCATAAGTTCCCAAGCACTTCCGTTGTATATATAAACACGGCCGTTATCTGTGTCACGGTATGCCCAGTTTGTTTGAGGGTTTTCAGGTGCTTCTGTTAAATCCCCTTTCCAAACGATGCTTAAACCGTCAGCACCATTCTTACCGTCTATACCGTCAATAGTCATTTGATACCAAGAACCATCTTGATATACATAAGATTTCTTGTCAGTCGTGTTTTTGTAAGCCCAACCGTTTTGAGGATTAAGAGGAGCAGTAGGGAAATCGCCTTTCCAAATAATACTAGTACCGTCCTTACCGTCTACACCATCTGCTCCATTCAATCCATCCTTTCCATCTTCACCTCTAAACTTGCTCCAAGTATATTCGGAAGGGTCAGTTCCTTCAATCTCTGTAGTTTTGTTTACAGCAATACCAATGTATTTTGTGGTATCAGTAGGTTGTTGATACATTGGATTTCCGTCAGGATTATCGGAATACGCAATCCACGTATAATACTGCGTACCGTCTTCACCTTTTTCCCCCTTAACACCTTGCTCACCCTTTATATCAGACCAAGTGTAATCTGTAGGGTCGTTACTTTCCAACGGGCTTTCTTTATTGTATGCAAATCCTATATAGGCCTTGCCAGTAGGGTCATTTGAAATTCCATTGCCTTCTGCGTCATCTGCATATCTAATCCATGTATAATACGTTTTACCATCTACTCCATCCTTACCAGCAACACCATCCAATCCGTCTTTACCATCAGCTCCATCTGCTGCTATAAGTTGATATTCCGCATTGTTTATATCACCTGTAATAATGTAGCCAAGATTTGTCTTTAAACGATTCCCGCTATTATCAAGCAATGTGTAATAAGGGGGATTATAAGTTCCATTCTCTACGGTACACATAAAGGTGGCATTACCCATTCGCACAACGCCTAAATAAGGTACGTGAAGTCCGTCATACCATCCTCCCATGTTTGTAACGGACTCTCCAGCAGGCCCTTGTATTACTCCTGCGTCATTCCACTCCGCACCACTCCATACCCAAAGATGTCCGTTAATCAAATATCCGTCTCCAACGTTGTTTCCCTCTTGCGGAAGTTGTGACGGGTCGTCTTTGCTTCCCAATATTCTTACAGATGTACCATCCTCTCCATCATTACCCTTGTCCACCTGCTTGAGCCATGCTGCGTTATCGTCTGCCGGTGCAGTATCGGTGCCGTTCTCGGCTACACAAAGCCATATACATCCCTGGTATGAGAATCTGTCGAAGTAGTCAGCATGGTTGTCTGCTGGCGGCCAGGCTCCCCGGTCGTTGGCCGTACGGACGGGAGTACCATCTGGTTTAACTTGTGCGATGGTGCCTGTGAAGTAGACGGAGTTCGTGTATTCGGAATAGCCTTCCAAGTTCAATCCAAATACATTCAGATTAGATAAATCTCCTGATTGTTTGGCTATATTACCCTTCCCAATTTCCCATTCATTCTGATTTTTCAGCATACGCGTGTAAGTACGCGTCTCGTAAACAGATGTCTGTCTGTCAGTACGACTAAAGCTACCGTATGCCACAAAATTCATCATCTCGAACGGGTCGAATGAGAATTTCCAGCGTTCTGAAATGGGACGTAGCTGATACTTGAACTGCTCGTTTCTATCACCCATTACCTCGGTAATCGTGAAATAAACCGTGCAAAAGCCTGCGAACGTTCGGTTTCCACGGCTGTCATCCGTATCTTCCGTGGCATTGTCAGAAGATGTAAGAGAGTGGAAAATACCCATACAAATGTCACCAACGGCAACAGCTCCTATCTGACCGTCCTCCAGTTTCAAGGTACATGTCTTGTTTTTAACATCAACCGTATCAATCAAGCCGCCGCCAGGTGCCCGCCATTTGTCACCCAAGAATATCTCGATGCTGTTGAAACGAAATTCGGGAGCCTCGATGTATCGACGAGAGGTAAGTGACTCAACTTCGGCGTTTCCATGTTCGTCGATTTTGGCTCCAAATCCGGTCATCCCTTCTGCATACCCGTCTTTGCCAAAGATTGCACCTGCTCGAAATAATGCGGACTGAAGAAAGGTCAGCACACCGATTACGGTATCATTGAATTTCTTTGAGATAAATTCTGCCCTTGACCGCAACGCAGAAAACACATTGCTGTCTGAAGGCGCTGTAGAATCATTTGTTCTGATTACATACACGCCACTTCCACCGCCTCCAGTATAGGTCTGCCCCTTATAGGTGAGAGCGTCAACCTTATCCTCGATTTCCCCGATTCGTGAGTAGGGCATACTTTCACCGATGGTATAGACTGGGCTATCCCACGGAATATCCAAGTTCATTTCCCAACCCAAGACACGGGAGATCCGACCGTTCTCAAAGTAGGTGTCATCAACCAAATTTATACGTTGGCCAAACTCGAATGTACGTGAAATAGGGTCCTCATGTACCCAGTCGCTCATAAGTGTAGTAGGGTAGGTGCCGTCGTCCTTCTTTGCTATCTCTGCATACTTTAAAGCCTTTTCTTTCAGCTCCTGTTCCGCGGCGGGTATATATTGGTCTGACACCAGTTGGATGTCGAATCCCGAAAGAATATATTGGTCACCATTTTCCGGGCAGATGATGTCGTCGGGTAGAGGACGACCGTAATCCTCGTTCCTCACAATCTCCCAAAGCTGTTCGCCACGCGTTTCATCCTTCGGGGTTGGGTTAAAGATGACGCCAAATACCATACCGTTTAGTTTGCCGGATTGGAAGGTAATCTGAAGCTCTTGACCTTCGATGATATACTCTTCCTTGAACTCCAGACCTGTGTCCTTGTAGCGGTAGTATGTGACGGTTTCTGTAGTTCCGTCCTCATTCTCCACTTCTTCAGTGCGGGTGTGGACATCGGAAAGAGTTCCTACTCGTCGAGGATAGACATCGTCGAACACCACTACATCTTCAATAGCTTCTTCAGTTGTCATACCTTCGTATGCGTCAATATAAGGAGTGTCGGCAGGAAGCATCAGGCGTTTCTGGACCACGCCATTGATTATCGCCTGCTCATCGGTGGGACGGTAGTTCGTAGGAATATTCCTTGTAGAGCCGAACGCATAGATACGGGTGGCATAAGTACCTTGGCTTTCGCTGCGGGTGATGGCCGACGCTTCGACACCACGCTCGATTTTAACGGTATCTCCGAACTCATTTCGCCCAAAATGAATCACGTTGTCCGTTATCCAGCAATCGCAGTTCCACTTATCCTCACCCGCCATAGAAAATAAGGCATCCAACAGGCTCATGTTGTCGTAGGTCATCGCTACGGCCTTGTTCTCTACGGTATCATCTATGCTGAATGTGAATTCTGTCCCCCGGTAAGTATATCCTAATGCTTTCAGGTTGCGGAGGAATACGCCCAATTGTACGTCAAGTGCTGCAGTGAGCGACCATGATGCCTCACTACCTGCCTGTTCTGGGGTGTATTTGAAGATTTTATTCTTCCATTTCCAGTAGTAGGCATCCAGCCTTAATTCATAATCATATCCTCCAGTTGAAGAGTTATAGGTAGGCTTCTGAAGGTCAACAATCTCATAGATTTTCGCTAGCTTACCGCCCATGGAGTCGTCCAATACTCCGGCTAAGTCCACGTAATCACCCAGTTTGAAAGGGATAGGAGAGGGTACTGAGAAAGGAAGGATAATGTAGTCCTCTTTCATCAATGTAAACTTTCCCTTGGCCCCTTTGTTGATAGGGGTCGAAAATCTTACTTGGCCGGATATGTCTTTGATTTCAATCATATCCCCAAAGTTCAGAAATAGAAAATGGAAGCCCGAATAATCAGGGCTCCCATTTGAAACAATAGGGAAAAGGTTTGTTATTCGCTTCTTTCAGTAGGATTTGGCTCCTCGAATTTACTCGATACCTTACCAAAACATCTATCTAAACTCATACCATAAGAAATGCTTTTCCCAAGGTAAACTAGCTTATAAACCTCACTTCCGAGAGCTGGGACTTTGATGTTCACAGGACCTTTCTCCAGTTCAGTCTGAAAGGCTTTTTTCTTTGTCCGGTAGTCGCTCTCTGAGTTTCCTTCAATGGTAAATTGGAGGGTGATTTCTCGTGAGTCCACTTTTACATTATCTGTGATAACCCGTTTCCCATGTTCCAGTCTGCTTTCGTTCTCAATGTAGTCTTTCATTTGGTTGAATCCGTCGATAGCATCGAGAAAGCCATCTCCCATGCGGACTCCCCAAGTAGAGAAAGCATCTTTTCCGTTAATGATTAAATCTCCTGTCATAATCTTGATGTGTTACGTTTCACTTCGGCGATGTCGGCTTGCATCTGTTTGATTGGTTTGACGATTTCGCCTGTATTCTCTCTAATTTGCTGTAATTCCAGATATGAATTGGCCAGTATGGTACGCGTTTCGTCGGCTATGTTGTACATACCCGATGCCTGAGCTGTCAGGGAACTTATGGGTCCCCGTAGCTCTGTAATTGCTATGGCTTGTTGCTGCCCTATTGTTTCTAATCTTAGATTAGATTCGTATAAAGCTGTAAACCTTCCGTTCAGCTCGTCTGCTGTATCTTGAGACATTGTAGTAAAGCCTTTTCTCGTAGCAGTTTGTGATGATGATTCTGTGTCCTCTTCTCCAGGAGTGAACCCATGATCCTTAGCCCATTTGTCCCACTCTTCCGCTGCCGACGAGGCGCCATCGAGTACACCTTCCAGCCCGTTATATATGTCGTTCATTATGTTGGCCAACTCCTTTTGCGTGTCCTCAACGGAATCCAGCCCGTACGCGGCACGCATACGCTCTTTGAATGTCTCAAGATAGGTCTGCACGTACAATTCCTGAATCATCTGCCTGCCTAGCTCGTCTATAATTTCCGAACCAACCTCACGGAATTGTTCCCAAGCGTCAGTACCATTTCTGACTGAATCGAAAATGATATCCGTGATGTCCGAGCCCAGGCTTCCGAAGGTGGAGGCGAGCAGTTCGTCTATGATTGCTATGTTCTCGTCATAAGCATTTTTCAGATCAATCACATTTTGTATTTGCTTCCGCTGTTCATCGGAAATCTGAGTGTTCGTATCAAGGAAAGCCTGCGCGGCTTCTACGTTAAATGTTCCATCTTCGTTCCAAAGCTCCGGGGCAAGATCTTTTAGTGCCGTGTACTCGTCCTTCTTTCCCCAAAAGTTTGCCCAGCCCGACCGGTCTTTCGTCTTGACGGCCATTGCTTGTAAGTCGGTATAACCCTTCTCATAAGCCGCCATTAGTGCTTTAGTTTCCTCGCTTATTCTTTTCCCAAATCCGAAAGAACCGAAAATTGGGGCAAATATGGCTGCACCAAGATTTTTATACTCTTCTTCAAGTTCCAATGCAGAAGTTCTTTGAAGTTCTTCATTATACTTCTCGAGAGCTTCCCGAGCGAGATCATAAGCGTCTCTTGCCTTTTCTATACTGGATGTTCCAAAAATCGAATCGTAGTCTTCATCTTTAAGAGAAAGAGAGATTTTTTCAATCTCACGCAGGAAATCTATCCTGTTCTGTTCATATTCATAAGCTTCTGATTGCAGCTGGGCCATTGAAGCTACTGTTTGAGTTATCATGTTAGATGCGCCTCCTACAATAGCTCCTATCCAACCGCCACTTTGAGCACCTTGCCCTGCCGCCTGCAAATTCTGCGAAAATGCACTGAACTGGTCGGAGAACTCTTTGAACTTCGCGTCTCCTGTTGCTTCCGCCAATATGGATACTTGCTCAGCCAGAAAACCTACTGCATCAGAAGCCTCAAGTGCTCCATCTTTAAGATAAGAAACGCCTTTACCATACTCTGCTTCAGATTGACTTTGAAGAAGCTTTTTCTTTTCTTCATTGGTCTCTTCGATTGCTCTTTTTGCAAGTTCGGATGATTCCTTAATCTTTCTGAAGCCCTTAACTATTCCATCAAACGGATAATCTGTTCTCTTGTCGAGCTCGTCCTGTTTTTCTATGAGAGCGTCATATATTTCTTTGATGGATTCAGCGTCTCCCTTGAGCGCTTCCAACTGATCTTCCGTAAATCCAAGCGGCTTCTCAATGCTTATACCAGATAAGTATTCGACAAGTGTTTTCGCCTCTGCTATTACTTTCTTGAGTGATGCTTTTGTCATTGAAGAGGAATCCGAAAACAAACGTGCGAATATGCCGGAATCGTTGACAAGAGCCTTGGACTCTTCATCCGTTATTTCTTTCACGGCCTTGGCGGCCTTCTCCTTGGCAACCTTGATGGCACGGTCAATATTGGCAGAATTTTCTTCTGTGCGTTGTGTCTCCAGATACGTTATGTCTTCATTCAGTTGTTTCTCGATAGCCTCTCTTTGAGCGGCGTAATCCTGATATTTCTCCAGCATTGATTGTAGTTTCTGCTGTTCTTCCTCAACGAGACCAGATAACCCTTCTTTATGTTTGTTCTCTGCATTCGAATATTTTATCGAGATCTCAACAGATTGATCCTGTGTTAATTTACCTCCATTTTTTTCAGACCATTCCTTTTCAATCTTCTTGATTTCCGCCAGTTCTTTTTTATAGTCCAGCTCGATTTGTTTTCTTTTCTTCTCGGAGCCTTCCTGCATCAGATTGATTTCATCTTGCTGGTTTTGGAAACGAAGCTGGAGAAGTGCTTCGGCAAGATTCTGTTGTTTGTCCGTCACTTTCTTGGTTTCTTCTTTTCGACTTATTCCTGTAAGTGTTTCGAGTGTCTTTTCAGCACTTTGCAACTCCTTTTCCTTTGATGAAATAGCCGATTCTACAGTCTTACCGGCTTCTACCTGCAACTTTCCGCTACGAAGGTCGGCAAGCTCTTGTTTGAGTGTTTTGATACGTTTGGTGGCATTTTCTACTTCTTTGGATATGGAAGACTGTGGAGATTCTTTATTATCAGATAAAGACGATTTCTCAATTTCTTTTTCCAGTTCTGTGATGGCAGAAACCGTTTCGCCTAATTCCTTGCTTACGGAATCCAATTCTTTCTTGGCCTTATTCGCACTATCTTTAAGCTGATTGTTTACAGCACTATTCTGAGAGAATACGGTCACACCTGTATTGACCCCTCTGTTCTGTAATGCGCTTCCAGTCATTGTTACGGATGAATTGTACAAAGATTTTGCCTCATTGTAATTCTCCATAGCAACTTTCTGCTGCTTTTCTTGAACCCGTTTCTTGCGATACAATTCTTCTAGTTCTTCCTGAGCAGCCTTCATCCGTATCTGCTTTTCAAGTTGCGTCAGATAAGATTTAATAGCCTCTGTGTTGTTGTTTATCAGTCGGCCCTCTTCATCAAGACTGGCATTGTAAGATGGGATGATGGCCTGCAAATCAGACAAGGCTTTCTTCTTCTGGTCAAGAGACGAAGTTTCACTTTTCAATACGCCGGACAACCTGTCAACCGTTGCTGCCTGCTTGGAAAATTCCTCATCGGCCTTTTTGTTCACCGAATTAAGCGTCTCCTGTGCTACAGTGGCTTCATTGGTTCTCTTGGTGTACATGTAAATAGCCGTACCGATTCCTACCAGCGTTGCTAACAGAGCAACATATACATTGGATTTTGAAGCGACATTGAAAGCCTGTTGTGCAGCGGTGGCCAGTCCCAATTCCTTTCTGTACATTACTATCAGACGGATACTTTCAACGAATCCGACCGCCTTCTGTGCTACGGCTGCGGTAATCAACGCGGCCTTGTACGTTCCGTAAGCTGCAATCAGTCCGCCCATAATAGACAACACATCATCAAGACTTTCCACCAAATCCTCTGCTGTACCGATGCCGAATTCAAAAACTTCCTTATACTTGTTCCCGAACTCATTCATTTTTTGAAAGAGGGTATCTTCGATATTCGACAGTCGCTGGGGCCACGTCCCGGCGGAGCTTTCCATAAGGTTGGCAAACTTCCCTCCTTCGGATGTCATGTTTTTGAATGCCTGTTCGACCTCCTTAAAGCCGACCTTACCTTCCTTCACAAGTTCACCTACCTGGTCTTTGGAAACTCCTAATACCTTGGCCAGTTCTTCGTAGATTGGAATACCTCGTCCGGCGAATTGGCGGATATCTACAGTCATGGCCCGTCCTTGTGTTCTCAATGTTCCATATAGATAAATAAGCTGTCCGATAGGAATCTGCAATCCGGAAGCCACATCTCCAAGCATGGAAAGTTCATTCACGACATTATCGGCCGAGGAACCGTATGCCAGAAGCTGTTTTGCTCCGGTCGTTACATCGTCAAGATTGAATGGCGTTTTGGCCGCGAACTGGACAATATCGGCGATGAGCTGGTCCGCTTTTGATTTGTCCTGAAGGATGGTTGAAAGAGCTACCTGTAACTGCTGCATCTTTCCGGTTGCTTCAATCACATCGGAGCCGAATTTCTTTATCGCCACCAGTCCACCGATTTCAACGGCTGTACGCTTTAAAGAATCCGTCAGGGATTTTACTACTTCATCAGCGTTGTTCGTCCCACTGGAAAACTCCTTGTACTCTCTCGTAAGTTTCCTCACTTCGAGCCTGTTTCTGGCCTGCTGGTCCTGTAATTCGCCAAGGGAATATCTCTGCTCGTTCAAAGCTGCTTTAGCTCGGTTCAGTTCAGCTAATTTAGCTTTTGAATTAGGAGAATACTTACCCATCTTTGAATATTCATCAGACAGACGTCTGACATCATCCTGGGTATCGCGGATGATTTTCCTTTGTTTGATGATTTCCTCTGTCAGCTCATCGGAGGCCTTTGACGCGGAATTAAGCTTTTTCTTAAGGTCATTCTCCATCACAGCACCAGCCTTGGCCGCCTCGGTCACCAGCCCCATCATTTGTTGGCGAGCAGATGCCAGTTGGGTTTCCAATGCCTTGGCGGCTGCGGGGGATTTGTTCACGTCCATCTTTTTGAGTTGGGCTTCCAGCTTCTCACATTCCTTCCTCAGACGGATAACCTCATCATAATCTGAACTGACTTTAAAGTATAGTGTAGCCATATCTATTTCTTGTTTCTTCTTCTGCGCGAAGCCATGTCCTTACCCTTCACCTTTGTAACCTTTGTCCCAGTAACGGTATGGAGCTTGTCACGCTGCATTAATACTAAGTTTCTGTACGGTATCTCGTAGACCACTTCCCGGTATGACAGATGCAGATTTTCCATGAACGACGCTATCTGTCCCAATAGAGTATCATTCCCTACAACCTCGGTTTCGCTGCCAGCAGGCTTACGTTCCTCGCCAAGCTGACAGCTTTGAGAAAAACCTTTGAGTCAATCATAGAGAGTGCTTCATCCAATGCGTTCACATTCTCTTCGTATGTTCCTTTTGCCAGTTCTTCGCTCAAACTTTCGTCACCAGCTATCAGCCAGGAGAGAGCCTTGCTGTAAGCCTCGCTTTCTCCCAAGGAAAGCAGGACTTCTCTCAAATTGTCTGCTTCTTGTACGCCTGACAGATGGGAGATTGCCCCGGCTAGTTTGTGGACAGTAGGGGGGTAGACTGTGTAGGCTTTTCCGGCAACAAACACCGTCCTGAAATCACTTCCGATAATGGATTCTGATACTATTTTCGCTCCTTGATTCATTCTGATAAAAAAATTAAGGGGTGAAGCCATAAAGCCCACCCCTGTTATGGAATTCAATTTTTACCTATTGGATAGGCATTAAACACCTGCTTTGACCTCTTCTGAGTCAAACCAGTATTCCGGAGCGATAGCGGAGTCTTTCGGCTCCAGTTCTACAGCACTTACCGGAAGGCCAATAGCCTTGTCTGTCGTCGCTTCACGGGCACCGATGTCGGCGCGGGGAATGACGCAATACTGGTCGTCTTCGGTTTGGGCCACAATCAGCCTTTCGATGTTCACCTTGCCTCTGGCTCGTTTCCATCCCTTGTCGGTGTTGATGACGTCGCCGCCCATGAGATCTTTCTTGGTCGGATAGTCGTACTCACCGATGGTGAAGTTGACGGTCACGTCGCCCATCTCCTTGTCGCTGCGATAGGTCTGATTCGTGAGCTGGTTCTTGAAGTTCGTTCGGCTTGCCTCCGCTTCTTCAAGCGTCCACGTATCCTGATGGATGTTCTTCACCTCTTTCAGGGTTTCACCCTGCAAGAGAGTGTATAACGCCTGCCCGGTCAAATCTTCTGTGATAGCACTTGTTTCGCCATACCAAAGTTTTTTGATATTCACGGCGGTGATTTTCTTTGCTTCTGCCATATCATTTCGTATTTAAAACTTCAAACAAAATTCTTACATTCACATAATGACACTTTAAGGATGTGTCCTCCTTCGTTCCGATTGACTCGATGGAATAATGATAGGTGGTATCGTCATAACGCCCAGTTACACCGTCAAACAATTCTTGTGCCTGTTTCTCCAGTTCGTTCAGCCGGATGGTATTGGCTTCGTCTTCTTTCAAGTCAGGAACGCAAAGGTTCACCTCGACGAAGGACTTCTTCCAGTACGTGCCCGGCTGTTGCTTCTTAGCGTGAATGACAATCCTCTCGGCCTTCAACGTACCCGTCAGCTTCTTGCCATGGGGAACGATGGCTATACCGAAAGGTTGGCAATCACGGTAGAGTATGTTCGCTATATCGGTAGTTACTATCATTTGATCTCCTCCTTCAATCGTCTCTCAGCATATATGGCTGCACCCGTTGATACTTCATAGCCTTTAGATTCGACGTGCGAGGCATATTCAGCAACGTTTTTTATCACCAGCCCATCATCCTCAACAGAATATTTGTTTGACTTACGGAGTGTACCGGTTCGATCCTGATAAGAGCCATTCTTTACGGCATAATCAACAGCTTCCTTGCCGACCTTCTCTTCAACGGCTTTTACCTCGGCATACCCTTGGTCGAAAAAGCTATCCACATCCGAAAAATCAAACTTTACATCCATATCTCTGAGTAACCAAAATAATTCGTATTCTTCACCATGTAAACCTCGCCGGTTCCTCTAATATTCTCACCGTCCATACATCTTACTTCATCACCTGCCTTCAGTGAGATTTTCTTCTCGCAGACCACATGGTAATTCGGTCGGTACACATCGCCGTTCTCCGAAGTAAACTCCTTGGTGGAGTTATCGTCACACCGGCACCGACATACGTCCTGCCAGCTTTCGCCACCGGTTCCGGGAATGGGCCGGCCGAACTCATCCGTTTCCATCGGAGTGGTGACTTTAACCTGCAATATGTGGGGCGCGAATATCATAGAAATCTGACTTTAGGTTTATCTGACAGCGCGTCTTCAAGACCGTACTTCTTGCACAAGAAAGAATAGTATTCCTTCAAGCCCTGAGTATTCCAAGACATTGAGAAACCGTTCTCACTGATGGAAGTGGCACGGAGTAATAGAGAGGGGATGAACTTCGCCATAGCCACCGAAATAAATCCGATGTTTGACGGGTCCATCTCATCCTCTCCGCTTATCCCTGAAGACAGACTTATCTCCAAAAGGTCAGCCTCCGACAAATTGATGCCGAAGGTCTGAAACTTCTGTGATATGTAGTCGTTTACCGTCATGCGTTCATGGTTGACAAATCGAAATTCACAATCAGGTTCGGTGTCGAAATCTGCGGAATCCACTCGGCTGTGTATTCCAGATAACGGCCATTACCATCCTTATAGCCGGAGATGAGCATGTCGCCGTCGGCTTGGCTGTAGTTGCGTCCAGGTACTCCGTCCACGGCTTCGTAGGGCGTGTGGAAACGCATGTAACCGATCTTGTCCTGCGGAAGCAGGGTGATGCGGTTGTCTGCGTAAAATCTGTACGTTCTTGCCGGACTGGTCCATAACATAGTCTTCCTTGATTTCGATAGCCGGAAGCCCGATGCCTGTGAATACAGAAGATGCCAGTTGAGAAGTAATCAATCCGGTCGACATGTACATCTCATTACCTGTGAGCTGCATCTTGAACTTGTCGCCGAACTCGCTCGAACCGATGATGTTTTTCACGAAGGTTCCTCGTGACATGATCATCTTCGGGAAGTTTCCATAAACGGCCTTAAGCTCGTTAATCTGCTGCTGCAGGTATGTAATGAAGTTGGCCTTGTCTTCGGCTTCGGGAGTGATGAACTTGAACGGAAGTTCGATATCCAAAAGGTCGATTCCTCCGGCATTGTCGTCCTTATTCTTCACTTGGGCCTTGCCAGTCATCAACAAAGAACCGACAACGATGTCCATACGCTTGTGAGCGGCAAGGAGCACTTGGCGATAGTCGTCGTAGATGAAGTTCACGATGTCCTGCATGGCGGCAACCTGGTCGGCGGTCTTTGCGGCATTGAACTTGTCCACCAAGTCCTGGAGTTCGGACAAACGGTCGATGGAAATCTGGTAGCGGTCGCCCAAATAGGCAATCTCACCATATCCAGAACCGATGTTCCGGCGTTCACGGATAGGCTTTTCACCGTAGCGGGAGTTGATGGAACCGGCCATCACGCCCGTAACCTGACCGATATAGTCCTTGAACACACGGGTGGTCGTTCTACGGAAGTCCAGGTACTGCTGCCAGTAGATTGTATCCTTACGGGTCTGAAGGACACGCTGGATGACGGCGTTAACGATTTTGGGTTCGTTGAACAGGGTATAGATAGTTAGCATCATATCTTAGTCCTCCTTCTTTATTCGTTAAACTGGAAATGCGGCATATTTGCCTTGTCCTTTGCATGGAAAGGCATAGCCAACTTGGTGGGTTCAATCTCAAATGCACGCATGAGCAAGGCCACCAGAATGATACCTTCCTCTACCTTTTCGCGTTCGTACAAAGCTGAATTGGCCACTACCTTCGGAGTAATACCACCAACTGCTGTCGCCTCAAAAAGAACCGTACCTGCATTCAGTGTGGCACCGAAATCGGCCGCCAAGGTCAGCTTATCGAAAGCCTTGTCAGACTTGTCGATGGCGTTGATGGTAGCTCCATGCGAACCGTCGCCCAGGTGCATACCTACATAGGCCAAAGAGTTTTTCTTGATTTTCAACGTGGTGTTGGAACCAGTCGTAAACTTTTCATAGACTTCTACACGGATAGCCACTTGGGCGGTTTTCTTTACCAGGTCGGCGGCAATCGGTGTGAAGGATGGAAGGAACGAACCAGCTACAAGGTTGGTCGTGTCCAGCTTGTAAGGGCCTCTGCGTCTGCGTCCGGTCTCCACGTCGTAACGCTCCTCTACAGATGGTTCAGGCTCGATGTTGTACTTAAATCCTGCTGCCATAAATTACTTGTTTTGTTGTTCGACAATAGATTTTGTGTCCGCCTCAATCATTTTGGCGAACTCGCTTGCTTCCTGCTCCTGCTTCTGCTCGGCAGTTTCAGGTGCTTTAGCGAACTGAAATCCGCTGTTAGACATATCCTGCTTCATGTCCTTGAAATATGTGTCCAAGTCCGTGTTCTCAGGAATGTTGCGGTCTTTCAACATAAATTCGGGAATACCGTACTTCTTGGCCACTGCCGAGATCTGAGAATTGCGCTGCGCCTGCGCTTTCTCTGATTCATAAGCAGACAGCTTTTCAGAAAGACTCTTGTTGGAATCAATCAAAGCCTGTGCCCATGAAGGAACTTCGTCTTTTTTCTCATTCTTCTTTTCGTCTTTCTTTTCTTCCGGTTCCTCGATTGGCTTTCCGTCTTTCAGTCCATGCTTCTTCTCGTAGTTGGTAACTGCGGAAGTCTGCGCTTGTCCTGCACGGAAATCACCATAGTTTTGCATCACGTCCTGAAAAGAGATACCCTCAACGATGGAGGTCACCTTCGTTTCGTCCGTTATACCCTCAGCCTTTTTTGTGGCGATACGGGTAAGTGTAGCAGTGTCCACCCCAGAAAACTTCTGTTGCAGTCCTGCCAAGATTTGTTCAAAGATTGTCATACCGTATGAGTTTGATTAATAATTTCATACGGTAAATTTACTTATAGAGAAAAGGAAGGGGAAATTTTAAGGCTAACGATATGAAACAATTGGAGAAATGTTCGTTTTTAGGTAAAAAGAAAGCGTGACTACCGGAGTAATCACGCTGAAAATATAATTTGTTATATTGTTGATTTTTGTTTTATACTTCCATAAGTTAATAATGATATTGGTACATTAGTGTCCACTAAAAAATCATAGAAGTTCTTTGAAATAATTGAAATTCAAT
>ERZ780198.1733-NODE-1733-length-18870-cov-8.370874_pt1 | contig 18870 bp, 15 predicted proteins | sample MGYA00510979_ERZ780198 | MGnify/ENA primary metagenome ERZ780198 (study PRJEB29588, sample SAMEA2158039) | human gut metagenome | biome: human gut; feature: human-associated habitat; material: faeces | place: Denmark | collected 2008/2010 ...
TAACAACTTACGTAGCGAAGCAGTAGTTCATTTACCTTTTTAATTACTAGATAATAACACATTATTTTTCCCTTGAGAAATAATAAATTGTATGATATTCTTTATGTATATTCTTTATTGTATTTTTCATCGAAAACCATTTCGATGATTTACAGGTATTTGGAAATGAATGCTCCTGCATATAGCAGGGGCTTTTTTATTTTCAGATTCCTATTTGTTTTAACCGCAACAGCGGGGAAAGGTGGTGTATCATATGTTAAGATACTTAGATCCTGTTTATGGTAATGACATAACAGATGATGTATCTCTTGTGATAGATCATCTTCACAGTTCACAAATTTTGCGTGAAGATGATTTATCCGGACGCTTTGAAGTATATCGTGTGATGTACACGTATAGGACAAAGAGAGGAAATCAAAGACAACATGAAAAATACATTCTTTTGTCTGGACGAGACTGTGAAAATGGATGTCTGCGTGCAAGAAGGTTTTTCTTGCAATGGTGCAGCAAGTTTAACAACAGTAATCCATACCGGAGAATCAAGGTAAGTTCATTGAATGTAGAAGATTTTGCTTATGGTCAAGTTTCGTAACCGCAATTGCGGAGAAAGGTGGTAACATGAAAAATCGTGAAAGGGGGAGCATCTTATGACACAAGATTATGTTGACTCTCTCGAAATGGTATTTTATGAGAGACATTTTGACTTTGGTGATGATCAGGAGACATTAGAAAATAATTTGATCATTGCTGAAAAACTCTCTGCCGAATATCAAAAAAAAGCAGAAGAATTGGCGGAGAATATAGAGGATGGGATTGCTTTTGATGAATCCGAGGCAATTCTTATTACACAGACCTATATATTCGCCAAAAGATTCGAAAAAAAATTTCAAACCGATCTTGCAGCATTTCAAAAAATAAGGACTGCTGCCTGTGGGTAAACGAAAAAGGGGACAAAGCAATGTATTGATATACATGCTGTTGTCCTCTTTTCGGATGTGCATGTCAAAGGAAAGAAATATCTTGAGAAAGAGGATGGATTGTGGTATGATTTATATGTAATTTTTTATATTTAATTTATTTAATCAAACAGAGATACATCTCTGTTGTTGTTTCAGGTATCAAGTTTGTGATGCTCCTGCTTATGCAGGGGCTTTTTTTATTGCAAAAATTGATACCTATGTTAATTTTACCGCAATCGCGGAGAAAGGATGTTTTATGAAACAGGATTATTCAACGGAGTACAGCAGGAACTGTAAAATTGATGAAACGGAGAAAAAGAAGAAATAGGTTCCTTTTGTTGGAAATGATGGTCCATGCATGATGTATTGTTTTGGCCAGATTTCAAAAAAAGATAGTGTTCACTATGTTTCAGAATATCTGCGGGCAGTCAATGGACACTAAATTTTAAGTATTGAAAAAACGTTGAAAATTAGTAGGATTGCCATATATATGGCAGAAAGGTGGTTATATGGGTTTATCACAAGTAAATCAATTATTTGATCTTATGGAACTATTCAATCAGGTTCCTTCCTCTTCAGCTGAAGAGATGGTAAAGGATCAGAAAGCGGTGGATTCAAATTATCTTAGCCGTGGGGAGAGGATACTTACTCTTTTGAGAGAAAAGATTAAAACAAATCCCAAAAGATTCAAAGAAAACAGTTTTTTTGAATCGCTAAACTTTAAAACCTATTCATCATATGATGATGAAAAAAAACTTGGGTATGTATTACGCAAGATGAGAGAGGTTATACGTCCTATTACAAATCGTTTGTCGGAGGATAGTGATTTGTCGGAACTTGCTGATCTTATGCCGGGATTTAATCTTATTGAATCCGTAAAGGTTGCGGGGGAATATGAAAGAAGTGTTATGAAGGCCTTACTCAGAACTACAGATGAAATTGAGGTTCTTGAGATAAGGTTTAATATAACAGGATGGAACGTACCTGTTTATATTCCAAAAGGAGACGTAAATATTCTTTCAAAAACGCGTGGTATGTGTAGTGTCAGTTTACGAAGAAAAAGAAAGTACATTTATATCGCAGACGCACCAGCACTTTTTTCGGCAGTTTGTGTTTTCTTTCAGCTTCGCTCTCTTTTGTGGAATAAGATTGGTGATCTGGATGAAAATGAAAGATATGAAAATCCAATCTATGTATTTTTACAACAGTGGATTGATGATGCACTTGTTGACCATAAGGTCAAAAAGGATGGAGTAATTTATCTGGACAAGCAAGAAGCGGATGATCATGTGATAGAATTTTTGGACGAAAGATTTCTTACATACGTAGTTGTCACGCCGGAAATGTATAAAACGTGGAGTTATGAGGAAAGAAAAGATTTTTCACAAAGGAAATCTTTAAAGGCTGTGCTTTTTTTAGAAGAACAGCTTGATCCGGAAAAACTTTCATTAGATTTTTCAGCAAGAAGAACCGGAGGAAAAAGTTATCAGCGTGTTCTGGACTTTTCCGTACCAACTGATCTTATCATTAAGCTACTTGATCACGTATTTGAAGAATACGTGGAAGACAGAAGAGACAACGAGATTGCCAAAAACATGGTGTCTGAATACGCAAAAAGTTTTCAGACGAAACATAACATTCCACTGAAAATTCTTAAAGCAATGGAGGAATCTCCATTTAACAACTATTTCGGATATGTCGAGTACGATGAAGAAGTAGATATTAAGAAGATGGAAGAATTGTATAAGCAGTTTGAGGATGTTTGCAAGTTTGTAGGTCTTAAAATGCATGATGAAGTTTCATTGCGTTTTCGCAAACTTGGAAATCACAAAGCATCCGGACTATATTACTTTTTCTTAAAGTGTTTGTGTGTGGATGTACGTTGCCCATCTTCTTTTGCACATGAGATGTTTCACATGATTGATTACGAGAATGGAAATCTTTCTCGAAAAGCGGGATTTTACTATGTATCAGAGCTATACAAAAGAGCATTTGAAGAGGAAGTTCAAAAGGACAGCGTATTAAGTAAGCAGCTTGGGGGAAAAACCAAGTACAACAGAGAATATTATCTGCAGAGCTCAGAGATATTTGCCCGATGCGGAGAAATTTATCTTACACGCATCTGTGGATTTGATAATTCTGTTGTAAAGCCAGATACCGATCAATGCGGGTTTGCGTATCCTTCTGATGAATTGTTGGAGCAAAAAATCAAAGAGTATTTTAACAAATTGTTTAATAAAAGAACAAATGAATATAGGGCAGCTGTATAGGTGCCAGACAGGAGGTTTATTTTGAAAATTGGTTGTTATTATTATGCTAATAGAACTGCAGAAGAAATTATGACCTTTCCGAAAGTGGGAGGGGTATATCAGTTTATTGGTCCGAAAGGACTTGGAAAATCCTATGCTGCGCAAGAGGTCTCAAAAATGGTTTTAAATACGGACAATATCCGTAATCATCCTGATTTCTTTTATCTATTGCAGGAGAATGCAATAGGAATGGAGGAAATCACAGCATTTGAGGAATTTTCCAAGACGTTGCCGGCAAAAGAAAAAATTAAGGTGGCCGTTATTGATAATGCGGATACTATGACTGTATCCGCACAGAATGCCATATTAAAGCTCCTAGAAGAAGGAACTGTCTATATGATGGTTATTCTCATTTGCCATGGAAAAATGATACCTACCGTTGAAAGTCGTGCAAAAAAAATTCATTTTTTCCCGATTGCAGAAGATGAGGAAAGAGAAATTTTGAAAAATCTCTATGGTGATGAGGTAAATCCTCTCGCTCTTCGCTTATCTGCTGGAAAGATTGGATTTTATGATTTTATCATCAAAGAAAAAGCCTATCTTGATACGGTAGAAAAGACACTTATTTGCCTGGCAGAAGGAAAAAAAGAAAAGATTTTTGAAATCCTGAATCTGATGAAGGAAAAAGACAAAGACAATTTTTTTGAAATGTACGATGTAGAGCAGGTTCGGGCGTACATCCGTTTTTTAAGAGATGTTTTTTTTAAGGTCCTGTTAAATATAAGCGGGATATGTCTTGAAGAAAGTCCAAGTTGCGATATTGCTGCAATATCAGAGCATTATAGCATTCTAATGGTGCAGGCAATTGTGTCTTATATTGATAAGGCAGATGGACTTTTGAAGGGAGGAAGATTTAGTAAAAATGACTGGTTCGATTTGATCCGGTTTATAGCAGAGTAATAGAAGACGTATCGTCTTCAGAAAGGTGGTATTTATGAATTTGAATTTATGTTTAGATGAACGGCCTGCGTCGTTTGATGCGATGGTAGGACAGGAAGCAGTAGTGAGCAATTTAAGAAGACAGTCACAGACCGGACAGTTCTTTCAGTGCTATATACTGGAAGGGCAGTTTGGATCGGGTAAGACAACGATGGCCAGAATCCTGTCGAAAGCAGCAAATTGCGAGCACCCGGATGAAAAAGGTAATCCCTGTGGGGGCTGTCCGTCTTGTAGGGCAGTTGCAGCCGGATCATCAGATATTGTTGAACTTGATGCGGCCTCTAATACCGGAGTAGATTCTATCCGGCAGATAAAGGAATCGGTAAGTTATCTTCCAGTGGAACTTAAAAAGAAAGTTTATATCATTGACGAGGTACATAAACTTTCGGACAGCGCATTTAATGCACTGCTTAAGGTACTAGAAGAACCACCGAAACATGTGATGTTCATACTCTGCACGACAGAGATGAAAAAGATTCCTGCAACAATCAGGAGTCGAGCGGCGTGCTATCACTTCGCTCAAATCAGCGAAGAGAAGATGGCTCATAAACTTATTGAGTTATCTGAGAAGTATAGACTTAATTACGATCCTGCCGGCATTGATTTAATTTGCATGAATGCGGCAGGATCTATGAGAAACGCCTTGAAGCTGTTGGAACAGTCTTCACAAGCTGAAAATGGAATTTCAGAGGCATCAGTAAGAGAAATGCTAGGGCTTACTGATCCTGTAGATTTGTTTGCAACACTTGACTCCCTGATACATGGATCAATTGCTCGAACGATTCCGTTTGTAAGGACCCTTCTTAAGAAAGGCTGTTATCCTCTTTCGATGGTATCAGATATGCTTTCTATTTGTTCAGATGCGGTTGTTTATGCATCGACACAGGAAATGGAAAAAAAGAACACGGCGCATTATCGTGAACTTTTAGGCGATATGTGTGTGGATGTAAAGACTTCCCGTTTGTGTGAGATTACAAATGGGCTTATGGATATTTACCAGAAACTCCAGATAAATGCAGATGAAACCACCCTTGTATGTGGACTAATTGCCATGGGTGGGACGGAATCGGCACGAGTAGCAAAACTAGAGGAGCGCATATTCCAGCTTGAACAAGAAATGAAGGAAATTCGTGTAAAGGGTATTGCACGACATGAAGAAGCAGGCACACCAATAACGAAAAATGCGGAAATTTCCACAACAGAGACGTCGGAAAAGACAGAACCAGAGGATACAAAAATAATTGATGAAAACCCAATTGAGCAGCTTAACAGTGTATCTGAGGAAGAAACACCGACTGAAAGTATGATGGACACGGAAGCAAATACGGAATTTGGTGAAAGAGTAGAAGAAGAAACCACAGATTCTTTAAAAGAAACGAAATCTTCTCCTATTGATGCATTTGACCTTCTTGGATTGTTTGGATTTTCTCATGCACCTCAAAAAGAGGAAGAGAAAAAAACAATGGAAGCTTCAAAGGAAATAGCATTGGTATCTGGTAACAACATACAGGAAACAAAATCAGATGTTGCGAATGAACAGCAAAATCCATTGGCATTGCAAATGGAGAGAAAAATTGAGACAGAAACAGAAAATATCGAAAGAGGAGTCGTGGAGCAGGTGGGAGGAGATGAAAATATCGTAATCCCATCATTTCAAGCGGCTTCAGTCGAGGATATTTCTGTTTTTGTAAAATCACAAGATAAGATGGATGATGCCTCAGATGATGAATTTAAGGAAAAAGAAGATACATATCTTCCAGCAAATACATCGGGGGATGTAAATGAATTCCTCACACAGTTTTATGAGGAATATCCATTTATGGAAAGCGTGATTGATCTGGGCTTTGAAAGAAAAAGGACCGGAGAAAACAACTATGAGTATGTAACACATTATGATCCGCTGTATCGTATTGCAAAATCATACCGTGAAGTTGTCGGCTTTCCATTTGGTATTCGTAAAGAGGCTTAATTTAAGATTGCGTGCAGCAGTAAGAAATATACTGCTGCACGGGAAAGGCGGTATTTATGGCACTTAATATTACATTAAAAGAGATGCTTGATCATTCAAAAAATCTTCCGCAGATCTGTATCTGTTGTCGATGGCGTAATAGCTACCCTACCATTTGGACAGGGCATGTAGATGATGTTTCTGCAATGTTTGAGCAGATGGCATATGTTTATGGTGCAGAGTATGTACAGAAACTCGCCAGAGAGCAGATCAGCTCTTTTGGAGGAAATTATTGTGATACCCTATACCTTATGATTGATGGTGTTGTTCCGGACTCATTTGGTTATGAATACTGTCTGGAAGATACCTGGGAAGAAGTTCGGGATCAGATCTTAGACGATCCAGAATGGGAAAACCGTTGGAAACAGATCAAGCCGTGCATCGAAGGCTGAACGAGCAGCAGAAAGGAAGGGTAGTAATGAACCTGAGTGAAAGAGTAAAAAAGATACGATTGGGGAAGGGGCTAACGCAAGTTGAATTGGCGAAGCTGATAGGAGTATCAGGTACGATGATAACTTATTATGAGACAGGCGGCAGCATGTCATATAAGACAATGGTTGCGCTTTGTAATGCGCTTGATGTTTCCCCTAATTATCTTCTTGGTGTCACTTCCCCTTATGATGGAAGTGATTTAAGCGTGAGTGAAAAGGAATTTTTAGCAAAGTATCGTTCACTTCCGGAAGAATCCCAAGAGTATGCTTCACACTTAATTGATTTGATTTATGAGATTGAAAACAAATCGTCAGAAAAGGCGGAGTAGTTTTCAGAAAGGTGGTTTTTATCTGTACAGATAGGCATGGTAGGAAAGGAGTTTCTATGAAGAACTTGAAGAACCTGATTGTATTGATGGCAAGGTGTGGTAAGCGTTTTATTAAGCAGACATTCTGTTCACACCGGTATCGCTATTTGTGCAAGTTCTCTCATCATGATTCACTTGCCAAGAAGGACATTGTGGAGCTGTGTGAGTATGCCTGTGTAAAGTGCGATAAGCATCTTATAGTCCGGATGGATGAAATAGCGCAGGGCGCAAGCCATTTAGACTGGTAGAAGATGAAGTTTTTTAACCGGCTTTTTGTCGGGGAAAGGTAGTATTTATGAAACTAAATAAAGAAAAGTCTTGTCAGAGGGCTTTTTATTGCATGGAAAGGAGTAATACCAGATCCTAGTAGACTAGGTTTACATGGGATTAGTATGGTGAACCATGTAGTAAAGCCCGGCGGAGTGGCTGTGCCTAACTAAGCACTTAATAATGCATCCAAGCCGATTACCGTGCTTCCACGAACCGATTGGTACGTGGTGGTATGACAGTAAGAGAATACAGAGAGAATCTTTTGAGGATGCGTCAAAACTATCCTCTTGATTTAAAAGTGGAAATGGCAAAAAGACGTATTGCCTCTTTTGTAGATTATTACGGAGAAGAAGGTGTATATGTTGGCTTTTCCGGAGGAAAAGATTCTCTTGTAGTACTTAACATTGCAAGAAAGATGTATCCGAATCTTAAGGCTGTGTATAACGATACATGGCTGGAATATCCGCAGATACGTCAGTTCGTACATTCTTTTAAGAACGTGGAATTTATCAAGCCACAGATGTCAATGAAAGACATCGTAAAGACTTATGGGTGGTGTTTTCCAAGCAAAGATGTGGCTGAGGCTATCTGGTATGCGAGGAAAGGCAGCCAGTGGGCAATCAATAAGCTTTGTGGGCTGGATAATCAGGGCAAAGAAAGCTTTTTCCGGCAACAGTATAAGAAGTGGTTGCCATTATATGAGTCTGATATTAAAATTTCCTCTTTCTGCTGCATTAAGCAGAAAGAGGAGCCGGTGGCTTATTATGAGGAAGTTACCGGACGAAAACCTATTCTTGGACTTTTGGCAGAGGAGAGCTTACGAAGAAAAGAGGCATATATCCGTACTGGATGTATCTCATTCTATTCAAAGCGACCAATGGCAAAACCAATATCTTTTTTCACAGAAAATGATATATTGCAGTATATCTGGGAAGAAAAACTTCCATATGGATCACCATATGGAAAAATAGCTGAGTGTGGTATGTGTGAAGGGCAATGTTGTCTTGTAGCAGATGCGAAGCCTCAGAAATTTCGTACCACGGGCGAAAAAAGGACAGGATGCATGTTCTGTCCGGTTGGAATGCATTTGGATCGAGGCGCAAAGTTAAAACGTCTGAGAATGTATGATCCACGTCTATATGATTACTGCATGGAGGAATTAGGAGAAAAAGAATTGGTGGAATGGGTAATGAAACATTATTGATTATTTACCGCTGATGCGGGGAAAGTGAGTATATTATGAGTGTATCGAAAGTATATGAAGAAAGAAAAGATTTAGAAGTGGCGGAAATCAAAACCATTCAGGATGGATGGTGGATCTGGCTGAAAAGCGGATATGGTGTGGATATTTTAAAGAACCAGACTTTGTATGATTCCTTTGGGCAAGAACTTGTTGTATGGGGAACTGATACAGATGATGGGGAAAAAATGGATTTTAAGGCCAGTGACATTGAAAGTATTTATAAACGGGAAAGAGGTGGAGCTGACACCATTATTGCACAAACACATGAACCACTAAGGACATTCACATATGGAGAAATGTACCAGTACATTAAAAATTATCTTAAAACACATGCACGGTGGACCGATATTTTAGACTACGATCTTACAGCATGTGAAACAAATGACCGTAAGATCATTTGTGCAGAGGAAGAATTGAACTGGGAAGTAGCGCCTGGTGCTGAGGGATATTATCTTGATATCAGTATTTGTGACTATAATGGGGAAAAGAAACCTATCGCTACTTTAAAAACTCTTATTGAATGCGACGAGTCTTATCGGAAAATGGTCATGCTTGGAGCAGAATTTAAGATAGCACACAAAAGTGTATGGTTAAAGGAAAAAGAGCCATATATCGACCGGTATGGATACAATTTGGTGTTTTATTCCAAAGAGAATAAAATGAAATACTACATCCACTTTGAAGGCGACAGGCAGAGTGCTGTTCAGTGGGCAGAAGAAAAGTGCAAAGAGTATAGAAAAAATAACCAATTAGATTCGGCCAGTCTTTTTGATCTGAAGACAGTTACTGCAATTCGTACATTTCAATAATGAGGATAGGTAAAATCATAAAGTGCCTTTTATGAATTCTGGTAGAGATTTTTAATCTCTACCAGGAAAGGTAGTATAGAGTTGTGAAAAGCGATGTTCGCGTACATTGTACGTGCAATATCGCTTTTTTTAATTATATTTAAAAATACGATTGCGTAGTATGCAACATAATGAGATAATAATTTATACAAGAATAAAGGGAGAATTTATATGCATTTGGTTGTAAAAGGAACAAAAACAATAGAAGAGTTCAAAGAAAAAAAATCGAAACTTGAAGTAATGGCTAAGAGATATTCTGCAGAGCATATAGATAAAGAAATCAGTTGGAGTCATGGAGAACCTGTGAAAGCGTGGTATGCGGAATCTTCAAGGAATGATGGAAGTTTAGATGCGAATGAAATATGGATTGAATACCGGGATGGAGAGAGCTTTCGGTACCCAAATGAAATAAGATGATTTATATAAATGTAGTATAATATTTTTATGTATCAATTATAGGATTAATTAAAAATCCTTATTCAAAAATTACTTGAGAAAAAGACATATTTATGATATGATTTATATGTAATATTTTATATTTAATTAAACAGAGATTCATCTCTGTTGTGTTCAGGTGTCGATTTTGTGATGCTCCTGCTTTTAGCAGGGGCTTTTTTTATTGCAAAAATTGATATCTATGTTTATATTTACCGCTAAAATTGCGGAGAAAGGATTTTTTTATGGAAAATATTTTTAAACAAAGTCGGTTCTCAAGAACTCTTATCAATGATGGTAAGATGGGAGCCTATTACACAGATACGGAGCATTGTCGACGTATTGGAAATCTTTTGGAGTTCCCAGAAGAATTTATTGCTTTAGAGCCATCTATAGGTGATGGAAGTGCTATTGCAGCAACTCTTGAGAAGGCACCAGTGTTTCCAAAAGTCTACGGTGTAGAGTTAAACAGAAACACATATGAGGAAGTGAAAAAAGATGAGCGATTCTACGTAATTGGGGCTGATTTTTTAAACGGAATCAAGGTGAGTAACAAGGCTTTTTCGTATGTATTTTCAAATCCACCTTATGGAGTGGATGCGGACAGAAGGGAAAGGTATGAGAAGTTATTTGCAGAGAAAATTTTTAATTACATGGTACCGGGTGGCATTTTAGCCTACGTCATACCTTATCCGGTATTTATGGATGAAAGATTTTTGAAGCCGTTCTTCTCGAAATTTAACCCACTTTGTGTATTCCGGTTTGATGATGCTGAGTATGCGAAGTTTCATCAGATCGTTGTAATAGCACAGCGACGAAGAATCATTGGATACCAACGCAAATGGTTCGATGAGTTTGTGCCGAAAGTGGATTCTCTTGAAAAGCTTGCATATCTTCCAAAAGTGGATATGGTTCCAGAAAGAAGAATTCCTGTGCCATCCTCTAGTGATGAAAAGCTGGTGTATTTTACAACATTGGCATTTAATGCGAAGGAAGCAGGGAAAGAGCTTGTCAAAAGCAATCTGTATTCCATGATCGAGCGAAACGCATGTGTGCCAAGATATCGAGCAACAGAGCTTGGACACCCGGCTGTTCCACTGAAGAAGGATCTTTTGTATCTTTGTGCCATTGCTGGTGGTGGACAGGGCTTGACCGGAAGTAAGCAGACACATGATCTGCATTTACAGCGTGGTGTGGCTAAGGTACTGACGGATCAGCAAATCACCAAAAAGGAAAATGGACAAACAGAGATGATTGAGTCAAGTTATACGAAAATCAGTCTAAATATCATCGAAAACGATGGGACGATTTCCGTTCTTGAGTAGTTATTAGTTATTCCCATAAAGGGAAAGAAAGGTAGTTTTTATGGATGCAATTACAATAGGTGGTGCAAGTGTGCACCTTGATTTTTTACTGAGGACAGACCTTAAGCAGGTAGGAATCGTTAGTTATTATGACCGGTCGCTTTCGCTTGTTAAGTCCTTTGCGGCAGGTCTTTCGCTTGTTTCCGAACTTTGTTATAACCATGACACATTGTTTTTGGATGGAGAATTTGAAACATTCATACAGCCAGTGTCTTATGGAAAAGAGAAGTTTTATCACGCCATCAGCATTAGCAAAGACTGTGGTGTGAAGTATATGGTGTACAACAAGAAAAATTCGGGTCGTACATTCTATGATTTTTTAATGAAAAATTATAATCTTCCCTTAATGGAATCATGGGGCGATGCAATGTTTGAGTATTTCCTCACAACAGGAAGGGTTAGCCATAATTCTAGATTAGAGAAAGGCGACAACAGTGTTTGCTGCTTTATCCCGATGAATGGAAAGCAGGAAAGTATTGATAATCTTTCTTTATCAGAAGTTTCTCTTACTGAAGAGGAATTAAAAGAGGGAATATCGCAAATGCTGCGAAACAAGCGGATTTCCATTACGGATGAACCGCAGGTAAAACTGCAGTTTTCTAGCATGGACGATTATTTTAAAAAGTACGGACCCACACTTGTGAAAAACCTTGAAGAAACGATTACACCTCTTCGTCAGCTCGATGGAGAGGCACATGACTTTACGCTTAATGCGATGCGGTTATATCCGCAGCAGTTGGCGCAGATTAATGGTGATGTCGCACTCCTTGAACGTGGCAAGTACGCCATTCTTAACCACGGAATGGGCACAGGAAAGACAATTACAGCACCAAGCGTTGCGGAGAGCTTTTTTGTGCGAAAGTACTTAAGAAGCCATCCAAAGGAAACCTATGCGGATGCTTATAAGGAGCCTGGATTGATTAAATATAGGAACATTATTATGTGTCCGGGACATCTTGTACAGAAATGGGCAGATGAAATTAGTCGGCAGGTACCTTATGCGAAGGTAACGGTATTAAAAGAATTTTCTCAGCTTGTTGATATTAGAAGGAATGGATCAAAGAGAAGGGGAAAAGAATATTTTATCCTCTCAAAAGACTTTTGCAAACTGTCTTATCAGTCAGTACCTTCTCCAACGAAAAGCAGGGAGGGAATTTTAAAGGACAAGGAATGCGCAGAGTGTGGAAAGTCCTATAACAAGCCGGAAAACACTTGCCCGTCCTGTGGAAGCCATAAAGTTATTTTGCGTCCGCGCAGGGATACGGTTACAGGTATGGTTTGTCCACATTGTAACAATGTGCTTATTCCATATGAGATGTGGGATGCTACCAAAAATCTTGATCCTGGACTTAAAAGTTATGATTTTGGAGCTCAAAACACAAGGAACAGTTGCTGCTATTATTGTAATGAAGAGTTATGGCAGCCTTACGTGGCCAATATTGGAAACGTAAAATCTTCTAAGTGGACGAGAGCTACATATTATGCGAATAAGGCACATAAAGGGAAAAAGACGGTATGGGTGCATAAGGATTTCATGGACGAGTCAAATATCCATATGGGAGAAACCCCAATTAGTGTCATGGATCGTAAAGGAAGCAGAAGATATGCACCGGCTGAATTTATAAAAAGATATCTTAAAGGGTATTTTGATATTGCTATTTTTGATGAAATTCAGGATTTAAAAGGCGGATTCACTGGCCAGGGGCATGCAATGCATGCACTGATTAAGGCAAGTAAAAAGCAAATGGCTCTTACGGGAACTATTGCTGGAGGGATGGCAAACCATTTGTTCTATACACTATTCCGGCTGGATCCAAAGCGAATGGTAGACCGTGGGTTTAAATATACGGACGAACTTGCTTTTTCAAAAGCGTACGGAAAGGTCGAAACGAGTTATGAATACTCGGGTAGTGAGAACGAATCTTATCTGTCATCCTGCAAAGGAAAACAGAAGGCACAGCCAAAAGTTAAGCCTGGTATTTCCCCACTTATATTTATGGACTTTTTGTTGGATCGAACAACCTTTTTGGATCTTTCAGATATGTCAAAATATCTGCCAAAGTTTGTTGAAAAGGTTGTAAGTGTAGAACCGCAGATGGACCAAGAAGATTTAATGATGGAAGAATATCGTAGAGTAATCGATAATCTGACAGGTCTGTCAAAACAAAAGGGTGGCATGGCAATGCTGTCAAATATGTTGCAATTTTCTCTATCCTATTTGGATAAACCATATGGAGTTGGGGTAATAAAGTCACCTGTCAGTGGAGAAATTGTTGAGAAACCGAAAAATTTCAAAGTCTTTGAGAAAACAGACAATTACGATGAGCTACTATCTAAAGAGAAAAAACTCATTGAGCTTATCCGAAGCGAACAGGCAGAAGGAAGGAATGTTGTAATTTACTGTGAATATACAGCGTCTGCTGAGTCATGTATTACATATCGTTTGCAGGAAATTATCGAAAAGTATTGCAATTTAAAGGGAAAAGTTGCGGTTCTCGAATCATCCAGCCCACAGGCATCAAAGCGTGAGGAGTGGATGCATAAGAAGGCAAAGGAGGGGGTAAAGGTATTTATTACCAATCCACGCTGTGTAGCAACCGGTCTCGATTTCTGCTTTACCATGGATGGGGTAGCATACAACTATCCTACGCTGATTTTTTATCAGCTTGGATATTCGCTATTTACAACATGGCAGGCATCCAGACGTGCGTTTCGCCTCAATCAGACGAAGGAATGTCGCACATATTATATGGCCTGGGCAGGCAGTACACAGGAAGCGGTTATTTCTCTAATTGCAGAGAAACAGGCAGCTACATCGGCAATTCAAGGAAAATTCTCGACCGAGGGCCTTGCAGCAATGGCAAATGGAGTGGACAGCAGAATGAAGCTGGCACAGGCGATGTCTAACATGGACTCTATTACCGGAAATGGATTGCAAGAAATGTTTGATGTGCTTGGCGCTGACAACGGAGAAGATACTTCTTACAGCAGTTATAAGCCAATGCTTCTGTTTAAGGAGTTAATTGGAGAAGAGGCTGCTCCAGAGGGAGATTTTGATACCGTTAAAACGGGACAGTTATCATTGCTGGATCTTGTTGAAACTCTTTCTTCAAAAAAGGAAGAAAAGAAAGCAGAAGAAGACAACATTGCCTATGTCAGCGTAACGTCTTCTATACCGGTGGCAAAACCAGTGCTTACGGTTCTTTCTTCTCAAACAAAGAGCAGAAAGAAGATCGTAAGCGGACAGTTTTCGCTATTTTAATTTATTTATGAAATAAAAGTTTGTAACATACCGGAAATGTTTCTGGTATTCAGAATGAATTTAATTTATCCAGGAGGAAAATATTATGAGTAGTAAATCAATCAAATTAACAATTGGAAGAGAGTTAGTAACGGCAGTGAAGAAAGCGTCTGTATCGGAAAAAGATACATATGAACTTCGTATTACATCAAGGGTGGTACCAGAATCTGGTAAATATTTGGCCACACTCTGTACATGTAATGGAAGTGTACAGAGCGCAATTTGTATTTATGTAGCAGCAACTGAAATGGATGAGACGGGGCTGGATTTCATTTTTCCGGCAACATTCTCCGGAACAATTTCTACATTAGCAGCCTTTTCAAATGAGGATTTCAAGTTTGATGTCGCTGATGGAATATGTACAGTAATCTGCGGCAAGGCTCAGCTTAGTGTTCCCCTTTTGGAATCTGCTGTGACCATTGAGAGTGCCAACCCAAAAGAACAGACATTCGCAAAGGTAACTATTGAAGCGCAAAAGTTGAAAAAAGCGGTTGATATTGGAGCCAGTACCATGAGTACAAGCGAAGGAAAGCTTGCTGCGGTACATAATGCAATTGATTTTGCCCCGGTTACTGGACCGGAGGGAGAAAGCATTCGTATCATTTCGGTGGATTCTCTCGGTATTTCGGCAGCAGGTGCGATGGCGGTAATTAAGGAATCAGTGGGACTTTCAGAGATGCTTGACAAAAAAGTGTATGCTTTAAATTCTGTTTTTACAAGAATCGTAGCAGGACTTTCCGCAGAATACGTTGATATTATGCTTTTCGATAAGCAGGTCATTTTGCGGGAAGGAAATGACTTCTATATTATTGTCCCAAATGCTGCACCATTTCCGGCAACAATTTCTGGAGCGCTTTATAGCCATGTAGATGAATCTTACTCCGTTAAAGTGGAGCAAAAAAAACTTGCTTCAGCACTTGATATTGCTATGTTCGGAGCTGTTGCTGTTGATGAGAGAAAGACGGTTCTTTCCATTAGCAATGGAGAACTCATGGTCAAAGCGATGAAAAATGGAAATAATGCGCAAGTCGAATGTAAAGATGCTATGGGTGATATCATCATTGGATTTGATGGTACCTATCTTAAAAAGGGCATTGCGCATCTCGGAAATCGTGTAACACTTTCGGGAACGCTTGCCTCAGCGCCGATTTATTTGAAAAATGATGATCCTGGTGTTGTGGTGTTTATTGCACCATGTAGCATTGATGAGGGCAGTTCAAAAGAATAAGGTAGTTATTTTAGGATATCCGGCTTTTATTAGTCGGATATCTTTTTTTATGAGCTTTTGCAGGTTGTGAAAAATTATTACAGATTTTCTTGACAATTTTTCGATGTTGTGAATAAAATCTGCAGAGATAGGGCAAAAGTACCTAATTTTAACACCCTAATCATATTTGAAAAGAGAAGAAGGAGGATCATGATGAGAGTGAAAAAAAAGAAAAAATGGATTGTAACGGCAATAGTCACAATTGTTTTTTCAATTCTGTTCTATTCTGCTTATATATATGGGCAGACAAACGGACAGAAAGCCGTGCTTGCGGAGGCTTTTGTTGACAAGGTTACAGATAAGGTGTCGGATCAGATTAATGATGTAACGGCACTTGAACTTGCGCAGAAAGCACTGGAAGATAAACTTGATGGATATATAACAGATGAAAATGTAGAATCCATTATTAAAGAAAATATTACAGATTTTAGTGAGGACAGTACTAGAATACTTGCCAAGAATATTCGCAAGGAAATTTTGCGCCAGGTTGCGACTAATGTATATACAACGCAGGGAGCATTGTCTGTTGGACAGAAAGAAGAAGTTAATAAAATCGTTGGTGAAGTTGTTAAAAAAGCAGTCAAAGATGTGGATGTTCGTGAAATATCAGATGAGGATATTGATAAGATTCAGAAGAATATCGAATCTAACCTGAAAGGTCTTGTTTCAAATATAATAAGTACTTCGAACATAACACTTTCACAGGATACTATAGATAAGATAGAAAAGAATATTAATGTTTCACAGATTGTCAAAGAAGAACTTTCTAATAATAATACAGTGGTCAAAGAAAAGGATATTAAAGCTATCCAAAATAATATCATAGAGAGTGTGAAAGAATCTGTAAAAACGCCGAAAAAAGGGAGTGATTATTTTACTACTGACGAAATCTCCACAATTGAGGAGTCTTCTGCACAGAAAGCAGCAAATATGATTGCTGGAGATTTAAACAGTATTAAATCTAGTATTACAACTATTACATCCAATGTCAGCAATATACAGTCTCAGATTTCAAATCTGTCATCAGATATTGATAAAAAACTTAAAGAATTAGATTCGTCTGCAAGTGGTTCTGTAAAAGATGCGGTATCTCAGGAAACAGCAGCAAGAAAAGAACTGGCAGATCGAATTGACCGTAATATATCGGATATTAATAACAGTATTACAATTATAAATTCTAATGCAGATGTTTTAGGTGGAAAGATAGATATTCGCAATTCCTTTTTGAGAAGAATTACTTCAAAAAGTGGGTCTATCAGTAAAGCAGAGATTGTTGATACATCAGAAATGACGATTGCTGAATTCGTAGGTGTACTTTCCGGGAATGAGAAGGAATACACAACGGCGATAAATCAGCTGTCGTATGATGTTACTCAGATTAAAACCCTTATTGGGGAAAACTTTAAATCCTTGTCTGACGAATGTGCATCTCTATCTGCTTCGATTGATGCTAATGGAGACAAAGTAACTACTCTTCAGGAGGCATTAAATGCAGAAAGCCAGAAAAGAGAATCTGAAATTACAAAGATAAAGGGTTCGATTGCCGATAACATGTCCGACGTGCAGAATAAACTAGATGCATACAAGAAAGCAAGCCAGGCATATGCTGATGATCAGTCTGAGACAAACAGAACCGCACTTGAAGATGCAAAACAGGCTTTGCAGGATTCTCTCAATTCATATAAAGGAAACCTTGACACCTTAACGGATACGGTGGATGGACTGGATAACGCCACGCAGAAGAAGGTGGAGGATATTAATAAGCAGATTGCAGATGCACTCGATGCTCTTAATGCAGGTGACAGCTCACTGGATGAGAAGATCACACAGCTTTCTGGAAGCACAGCATCTCTTACTGATGCGTTGCAGAAATCTATTGATAAGGAAATACAGGACAGAAAAGATCAGATTGACCAGACAAAGAAAGAGCTTGGTGACAGTATCAACGACCAGATCAAAAATGTAAACGATAAGATGTCCGAGGTTGAAGCTGCACAGAAGAAATACACGGATGATGCTAGTGCTGAGAATAAACAGGCACTTGCACAGGCAAAAACAGATCTGCAGACTGCCCTTGATCAGCTGAACCAGACATTATCCGGAGATATCAGCAGTTTGGACACTGATACACAACAGAAGATATCGGATGTAAAGGCTACAATCAAAACGCTGGATGAACAGCTGCAGCAGGATGGAACAGACATCACAACGCTTAAGAACGGGGTGGCAGGACTTACTACAAGTCTCTCGGATGTAACAAAATCTATAGATGATGAGACCTCTGAGCGTGAAAACGCAGACAATGCCATTAAGGCCACGATGGGAGATTCCTCAGATGCAGCTGATGTAAAAGGAGATACGATTTTTGCAAAGATAGCTACCTTATGGAATAAAGTTACAGCAGTAGAAAACAAGGTTGATGCTACGGATCAATGGGCTGACGGTATTGTTTTGGCGAACAGCACTGGAAGTAACTCTGGAAAAACGGTTTATTATGAAAATATAACAACCGGTACACACAATGGTGGAATACGATGGATGATAGATGGAAATCTTGTAGGATTAACAAATATTAAGTCAACGAGCAATATTACGATTCAGTACAATGCATCTACTCCGGATATTGTGTGTAGTTATGAGCAGGGGGCTGGTTATCTGTATGTATATGTAGATAAAGATTACAAGGCTGCAGCACTTTCACATGATATTACGATTGATTCTATCCATGTTGAATCAGAACAGTATAATTAATAGGTTATAAATTGACAGAATCAAAAAGTTTGTCAATTGTAACATAAATCTTTCCTAAAAGAAGACTTGTGGGAAACCTATAGGCTTTTGTAAAGGGAGGTAAATACCGGATTTTACTGTGGAAATCCGTCCGGGAAGGTCGGAAGAACAATAAAAAGATTAATTTACCATGCGCTGCCGAGCACAGTATCGGCGGCAAAGAAAGATTTATGAACAATAAAAACTGATTCCAAATTAATAGTTATTAATTCAATTAATCCTAATTAATAACATGACAAAAATTTTTGAAAGGAGAAGAAAATGAGACAAATATTGACGTTTCGAAAATTTTCGGGGGGGGTAAAATTAGATACCCTACCTTTATCAAAGGTTAAGCA
>ERZ780198.1737-NODE-1737-length-18826-cov-5.662884_pt1 | contig 18826 bp, 16 predicted proteins | sample MGYA00510979_ERZ780198 | MGnify/ENA primary metagenome ERZ780198 (study PRJEB29588, sample SAMEA2158039) | human gut metagenome | biome: human gut; feature: human-associated habitat; material: faeces | place: Denmark | collected 2008/2010 ...
GGTAGCGGCTGCGGATGCCGTGCGTCCAGTCCATGGCATGGTCGGCAGATTCGGCGAACACGGGCATCACGCCCAGCGTCAGCACCAGCAGGAGGGACAGGAATGCCATTCGGAGGTTGTGTTTCATGGGGAGGCTCCTTTCTTTGGTTGAGCGGTTATTGTGCGGATTGAGGCACACGCGACATATCGCAAACATACAGCGTATCTCCATGTGTCATATAATAGTAATTCCCTTTCCAGAAGAATCCGTATGCTGCATGATATGCTTCTTCCGGCAGTCGGTCAAAACCTCTCGCAGTTGTCGTTCCATCTGTATACCAAGCAATGTCATCATGTAGGAAGAAGAATCGACCGCTTTCAGCATCCACTGCAAGCGCAGTGCAGCTTGGATTATAGTGATATACTCCCAAATCCAAATCGTATTCTTTTTGATTCTCTAAGCCCAGATTTGCAAAAGCAAAAACCGTTTGTTCAGGTTCAAATGTTTCCGGATTATATACCAAAACTGCACGTTCATCCAGATAATAACTGGTATCTCCCTTCCATTCCCAATGTCCATCATTTCGCATGATTAGGAGTGTAGATGCCCATTCGGGGTTTTCTTGCCACGAAACAATTTGAGTTGTGGCAAGAACGTTTCCAAGTAGTTTTCCTTTCCCATTTTCTAACGAAAAGCAGAAAAATCCTGCTTTCGTATTTTGCGAAGTTCCATATATACCACGCATGTAAATTTTTTCGCCAATCTTCGCAATTCTGCCATAGCTATAATAAGGTTTGAAAACCCGCTCACTTCCGTCGGTACTCTCCCGGTTTACGCCTTCAACATCATCAAAATCAAGTTCCGCACATAATACCGGGGTTGCTTCGCCATCCACAAAGTCAATCCGAAAGACTTTGTGCATCCCCTGCGCAAAGATATACAGTGCATCTCCGTCCGTGAACAGGTACGCCGTTAAAACGATATGCCCATAATAGTTATCCTCTGCATAATATGGCTGTTCCTCCTCTGGAAGCAGCTTCTTTAATTGCATAACCTCTTCCGGCTTTGATTCCGGATCATGACATTTTAACAGCAGGCGACCATAGACAAAGTACAATTCATCTTTGTAAACTTGCGTGGAAAGTACCCTTACTTGTCCTTCCCATGCTTCCCACTGCTGGAACTCATCCCCCCACTTCCAAAACTCCTCCGCCGCGAGCGCGCTTCCGGCGTTCAGCAGCGTCAGCAGAATCAGCATCAGGGCGGTCAGCCGTTTCCATCGAGTCGTCATCGTGTTTCGCTCCTTCCGTGTCTCGTCGGGCGCGTCCGAACCATCTTTCGGGCGCTTTCACCTATAAAGACGCTGCAAAGGGGCAAAACGGGACATCATTCCGCAAAAATTTTTTTCACGCTCTGCGCCACCAGCACCGCTTCGTCCGCCGGAAGCCCGATGCTCGTCACGCGCAGCATCCGCTTTCCTTCCGCCCAGATGATGCTCACCTCGTGCGTGTCCTCGGTCTGGCGGTCAATCAGGTAGCCCGGCACGCTGTGCAGATAAATCGTCAGCACCCGCGCATCCGCCGCGCGGACGTTCCAGCCGTCAAGGTTGTCCTGCTCCTCAAAGCGCAGGGAGCGCGTCTCGTCGGCATAGTAGGCTTCGCTGTGTACCTGGTCGCCGCGTGTCGTTTCGCAGCGCACCAGCGGCAGGCTGTCCGGCAGGAACGTCGGGAAGAACAGCCCCTCCCAGCCGTCCGGCACGTCCATGCGCGGCACGTTCGCAGTCTGCTCCTCCTTCGCGGGTTTCATGCCGACGTGCGCCATGCCCGTTTCGGGGTTGATGGACAGCACCAATTGGAGGATTTGCTCGCGGAACGCCTCGGAATTCGCCAGCGCAATCGGGAACGCAATCCCGACCGCCACAATCAGGCACGCCGCGACGCGCACCACGCGGTCAAGCATATGCAGGACAGTCCGGTGCTTCTGCCGCTTCGCCTTGCGGTCGATTTTCGCCATTGCCCGCGCAAACGCCGCGTCCGCCAGCTTCTCTTCGTCCGCCGTCAGCGGCTGTTCGTCCTGCCAAAGTCCACTGCGGATGAGGGCGTCAATCTGCTCATCCGACACCTGCTGATTCTTTTCGTTCATGCTGCTTCCTCCTCTCAAAACAGTTTCTCGCGCAGTCTGCCCCGCGCGCGGTGGAGATACTGCCGGATGCTGCCCGGCGATAAGCCCGTTTCGGCGGCGATTTCCGCGTCCGTGCGGTTTTCCAGCACTTTCAGGCGCAGCACCTGCTGCTCCTTCGCCGGCAATTCCGCGATTGCCCTGCGTACTGCCGCCATCGTCTCCCGCATCAGCACCTTCTCTTCCAGCGCCGTCGGGTCGGGATAAAGCGCGAGCGCCTCGTCCCCGTCGCGCAGGAACCGCCCGCGCTGCCGCTGCTTGCGCCGCAGTTCGTCCATCGCGGTGTTTCGCACAACTGCCAGCACATACGCGCGTTCCTGCTCTTCCGTCAGCGTGCGCAGCAGTTCGATTTTCTCCATCAGCGCCACGAGGCTGTCCGACACAATGTCCTCCACCGCCGCGCTGTCAGCGGCATAGCACTTCGCCAAGAGAATCATGCTGATGCGGTGGCGCTGATAGCACGCCGCGAGGAACTGCCGCTCGTCATCCGCCTGAGCCACCCGCATCCCGCCTTTCGGATGTTGTTTCTCTTGCATCTGCTTCCAGTATAGCATACACATATCGGATTCCGCAAGATTCAGGCAAATTTTTTCCGAAAAAAAGGCAAATTTGTACTTGACGAAACCTATAGGAATAGCGTATAATGCCGTCATTCTTCCTCCTGACTTTATCGGGAGGAAAGACACGAAAAGGAGGCGCTGGTTATGCGCATTGCCAAGTCCGTCGCTGAACTGATCGGCCGCACGCCGATGCTTGAACTCACTCACTTTGAGCAGACGCACTGTCTGAACGCGCATCTGCTGGCGAAGGTCGAATCCTTCAACCCCGGCGGCAGCGTGAAAGACCGCATTGCGCTGGGCATGGTGGAGGCCGCGGAAAAGGCGGGCAAGCTGCTCCCTGGCGGCACGATTATTGAGCCCACCAGCGGCAACACCGGCATCGGGCTGGCGATGGTCGCCGCCGCGCGCGGATATACCGCCATCATCGTCATGCCGGACAGCATGAGCGTCGAGCGCCGTCAGCTGATGCTGGCGTATGGCGCGAAGCTCGTCCTCACCCCCGGCAAGCTGGGCATGAAGGGCGCGGTTGACAAGGCGAATGAACTCGCCGCCGAAACCCCGAACGCGATTGTCGTCGGGCAGTTCGTCAACCCGGCGAACCCCGCCACCCACCGCGCCACGACTGGCCCGGAAATCTGGGCGGACACGGACGGTCAGGTGGATGTGCTCGTCGCGGGCATCGGCACGGGCGGCACGCTGACCGGCACGGGCAAGTTCCTCAAGGAGCAGAACCCCAACGTCAAGGTCGTCGCCGTCGAGCCCGCCTCATCCCCCGTTCTGAGCAAGGGTGTTGCGGGCGCGCACAAGATCCAGGGCATCGGCGCGGGCTTTGTCCCCGAGGTTCTGGATACCAAGATCTATGACGAGATCATCACCGTCGAAAATGACGACGCCTTTGCCACCGGCAAGCTTGTCGGCCACAGCGAGGGTGTGCTGGTCGGTATCTCCTCCGGTGCTGCCGTTTGGGCCGGTATCCAGCTTGCCAAGCGTCCCGAGAACAAGGGCAAGACCATCGTGGTCCTGCTGCCCGACACCGGCGACCGTTACCTCTCCACCCCCCTGTTTCAGGATTGATATTTGATCCCTCTCTCATCTCTCTAAATGGCGAAGGCCCGCTTCCGAAAGGAAGCGGGCCTTTGTCCATTTTATTTTCGGTTAGCGTCGTTTTTGACTGCCCGCGTTCCATTCGCGCAGGTCCTTGAGCTCGTCGTAGAGTCGGCAGTAGCTTTCATGCCGCCCTCTGACGATCCTGCCATCTTTTACGGCCTGACGCACCGAGCAGCCCTTTTCCTTCGTGTGGCTGCACCCGACGAATTGGCAGTCGCCAAGGTAGGGCGAAAAGTCCAAAAAGCACTCGGGTAGCTTTTCTTTGAGTTCCAAATTGAGCCCCGTCGTCTCGAACGAGGAAAAGCCCGGTGTGTCGATGATCTCCGCGCCGCAGGGTAGCTCATAGAGCTCGACATGGCGCGTCGTGTGCCGTCCGCGGCCGAGCGCCTGACTCACTTCGCCCGTTTTGAGCGACATGCTGGGGGCGAGCGCATTCAGAATGCTCGACTTGCCAACGCCGGAGTTGCCTGTGACGGCGGAGAGCCGCCCGACGAGCTGGGCGCGAAGCGCCTCGATGCCTTCGCCCGTCTCCGCACTGACGCTGACGGTGCGAAAGCCTGCGCTTTCATAGTATTCCCGCAGCGCGTCCGCGGGGTCTAAGTCGCACTTGTTGATGCAGATGAGCACGTCGCAGCCCTTGAGCGCGGCGATGGCCGTCATGCGGTCGACCAAATATGGATCGGTCTTCGGGATCGCCTGTGAGCAGACGATGACCATCTGGTCGATGTTGGCGACGCTCGGGCGGTCAAAGCTGTTTCGGCGCGGCAGAATTTCGTCGATGCGGCCTTCGCCGCCCGGCACCTCGCAGAATTCGACGTCGTCGCCCACGAGCGGCGAAATGCCCTCCCTGCGGAGTTTGCCGCGCGCCTTGCAGGTGTAGAGCTGTCCGTCCGTGCATTTGACATAGTAGAAGCCGCTCAGTGCGCGCTGTATTCTTCCTCTCACGGCTGCGGTTCCCCTCCGGAGGTCGTGGCGTCATCGCCGTAGTCCGGCATGGCGGGGCCTTCGCTGATAACGAAGTTGATGGTCGTGCCCGCGTCCACCTTCGTTTCGGCGTTGATGCTCTGATCGATGACCGTGCCGTAGGGCTCGTCGGACGCGCGCTGCGTCACCTCGCCGACGACAAGGCCGGTCTGCGTGACCTGCTGGCGGACGATCTCAATGTCGATGCCGATGAAAGAGAGCACTGTCACAGGCTTGGGCTGCTCGCCCTTGCTGACGACGAGCGTGACGCTGTCGCCCTCCTGTAGCGTTTCACCAAACTCGGGGATCGTGCGGATGACATAGCCCTTCGTGATGCTGCTGTATTCCTCGACCGGGTCGTTGATGACAAGGTTCAAGTCAAGGTTGGTGAGCTGGAGCGTTGCGTCGCGGTACTCCTTGTTGACGAGATTCGGCATTTTCTCCGTCTTGGCGCCGGAGCTGACGAAAACCGAGATGACGCGGTTGCCCTTTACGGTCTTGCCGCGCTCGGGCGACTGCTCGATAATCTGACCCGCCGCGTATTTGCTGCTCGCGCGCTGGCCGATCTGTTCGATCGTGAAGATGCCCTTCACGTTTTCGTCCTCGTTCGCCTCGTCGATGGTCATGCCGATGAGATACGGCACCACATACTCCGTCGGCGTCTGCTCGCCGCCGAGAAGATCGCTGAAGATCGCGTGCCAGAGCAGCACGATGAGTGCCACCGCGGCCACCGCCGCGCCGATGATCGTGAGCAGCTTACGCGTGCCCAGCTTGTGCGGGGATGCCTCTTCTTCCTCCTCGTCGTCCGCCTCCTGCACCTTCTGTGCCTTGGAGACGGTGTGCACGGCGGGGATATACTGCGTGGGCTCGTCCACGGTCTCGCGGTGCAGGTCTTCGATCGTGAAGTCGAGGTCGACCTCGGGATTCTTGCGGAACTCCTCAAGGTCTGCGAGCATTTCATCCGCCGAGGCGTAGCGCTTCTCCAAATCGGAGGCCATCGCCTTCATGCAGATGAGCTCAAGCGCTTCGGGCACGTCGGGATTGATCTCGCGCGGCGAGAGCGGCACGGAGGAAAGGTGCTGGATGGCGACGGAAACGGCGTTGTCGCCCTCGAACGGGAGTCTCCCCGTCAGCATTTCGTAGAGCACGACGCCCGCGGAGTAGATGTCCGAGCGCGCATCCGTGCGGTCGCCCCTCGCCTGCTCGGGCGACATGTAGTGCACCGAGCCGAGCGCCTCCTGCGTGAGCGTGTTGGCGGAGTTGGCGAGGCAGGCGATGCCGAAGTCAGCGACCTTGACGCTGCCGTCGCGAAGCACCATGATGTTCTGCGGCTTGATGTCGCGGTGGATGATGCCGCGCGAATGCGCGTGCGAGAGCGCCTTCATGATCTGCGTGATGAAGTGCAGCGCCTCACGCCAGTTGAGCTGGCCGCGCTTTTCCATATACTGCTTGAGCGTGATGCCGTCGATGAGCTCCATGACGATATACTCCGTCTCGCCGCGGCTGACGTCGTAGACCGAGACGATATTCGGGTGCGAGAGCATTGCGACAGCCTGCGACTCGTCGCGGAAGCGGCGGCGGAAGTCGGCGTCCTCGGCAAGGTCGCTCTTGAGCACCTTGACCGCCACGAGGCGGTTCAAGCGGTGGCACTTGGCCTTGTAGACAACGGCCATGCCGCCGCTGCCGATGACTTCGAGCAGCTCATAGCGGTTGTCGAGCATTTTTCCGATCATATTGTTCATACGGTGCCACCTCCTTTACTCGTGTTCAATGAGCACAGCCGTCACGTTGTCGGGCGCGCCCTGCGCCTTGGCGAGCGCAATGAGATCGTCAAGGCTTTCTTCCGCGCTCTTACCCGCGCACACGGCGCGGCAAATTTCGTCGTCCGTCGCGGTGACGACAAGGCCGTCCGTGCAGAGGAGAATTTTGTCCCCCTTGGTGAACGAGACCTCGAACGCATCGCAGAGCGTGTTTTCGTCTGGGCCGAGCGCGCGGGTGATGAGGTTGCGGTTCGGGTGCGTGCGCGCCTCCTCGGCGGTGATGTTGCCGTTTTCCACGAGCGTCTGCACGACGCTGTGGTCGTGCGTGATGCGTGTGATCTCGCCGTCGCGGATCAAATACGCGCGGCTGTCGCCGATGTTGCAGACGATGGCGTACTTCTCCTCTGCCACTGCGCTGACGAGCGTCGTGCCCATGCCCTGATAGGCGGGGTCTTGCAGCGCGCGCTGATAGACCGCCGTGTTGGCCTTCGCCACACAGAACGACGCGAGCTCGCGCAGCTGCTCGGCGGTCATGTCCGCGCGGATGAGCGCGTGCATTTCCTTCATAAAGGTCTCCACCGCAACAGAGCTTGCGATCTGTCCGCCCTCGGCGCCACCCATGCCGTCGCACACGACGGCGATGAGCAGCTTTTCGCCCTGCTCGACGGCAAAGGTATCCTGATTTTCATGCCGCCGCAGACCGACGTCGGTTTTTCCGCAGGCTCTCATTGCGCGGCCCCCTCTCTTGCTTTCATTTCTTTGCGCCGGAGTTGTCCGCAGCTGGCGTCAATGTCGCCGCCCAGGCTGCGGCGGACCGTCGCCGTCAGGCCGTGGGACTCCAACCGCTTCTGAAACGCCGCGACGCGGCGGCTGGGCTTGAACTCGCTTTCGACCACGTCGTTGAGCGGGATGAGGTTCACGTGCCCCGGCATGCCGTGGATCTTTTCGGCCAGCAGGTCGGCCTGCCAGTCGTGGTCATTCACGCCGTCGATCATCGCGTATTCAAACGAGATGCGGCGGCCGGTTTTCTTAAAATAGCGGTGGCAGGCGGCGAACAGCTCCTCCACGTCGTAGGCGTTGTTGACCGGCATGATGCGGCTGCGCGTCGCGCTGTCCGGCGCGTGGAGCACAAACGGCGCGTATCCCATTTCAGCGGCGATTTGCTCGATGTCCGCGCGCGCCTTGTTCAGCGCCGGCACGCCCGATGCGCCCGTTTTCGGGGTCATCAGGAAGCGCCGCTGAAACCGTTTTCTCTCCGTCAGGGCGATGAGCTTGTCCTCCAGCCGCTGCGCCGCGGTGCCTATGTCGTAGCCCGCATCGGCGATGGTCTGCGCCTCGTCGCGGCGGATTTCGTGACGTTCCAGCATGTTCAGCATATGTTCCGCCCAAATCGCCGGATCTTCCGCCGGAATAAACTCCACGTTTCGCGTCAATTTCGTTTCCTTCGGCACGCTGGCGGATAACAGACACGGCAGCCCTGCCGCCTGCGCTTCCAAAGCCGCCATCCCGAAGCCCTCAAAGTGCGACGGCATGACGAACAGGTCGAACGCCTGCAACAAGCGGTTGACGTCATCGCGGTTGCCGAGGAAGAGGACTTCCCGCTCGATGCCGAGGGTGACGGCTTTCGCCTCCAGCTCCGTCAAATCCGGGCCATCGCCGACGAGCACGAGCCGCGCTTTCTCCTCGCGCTCATGCAGGTGGCGGAAGGCGTCCAGCAAGAACGTTTGGTTTTTCTGGTACTGCAATCGCCCAACATGACCAACCACGAGGCAATCTTCCAGCCCATACTGCTCGCGAACCTCGCGCCGAACCTGCTCCGAGAAGCGGAACATCTGCGCGTCAATGGCGTTCGGAATGACCTCGCAGGGCAAATCCATGGCGGGGCACGCCCACTTCGCGCTCTCCATCGAGCACGCCCAAAGGACGTTGGCGTAGCGGCTGAGCGAATGGTGGTTGACCCGATGCAGGAAGCCCTGCACATGTCCGATGACTGATTTATCCATATTCTGCGGATTATGGCAGTGCGCGATTCGCACCGGAATGCCCACCTCCGCGGCCTTTTTCAGCGGCGTCATGTCGTTGAACATGCACTCATTGTCCCAGATAATATCGTATTCGTGCCCATGTTCGCGGAAAAAGTCGTTGATTTCCCGATAATAGCGCATTATATCGCTGCTTCGCCGGGTAATTGTGTATATTTTCCCGATTTTTTCCGCTTCTTTTTGGCACGCAATCGGGCTAAAACGGCACAAAAAGTCGAATTGAACGCGTTCGCGGTTCATTTTTCCACAATACGCCATTAAAAAGTGCTCAATTCCGCCCGTCGTCGCCGTCCAGCCCACGACAAGCACCCGCAGTGGTTTCATCGTCATACTTCCTTTCTATGGAGCACTCAAGAGGAACGTCGCCCCCTCCCCCTTACATGGAGGCGTTGACCCTCGACCCATTTTCGTGATTTGGTTGAATACTCTGGCACACAGCTTCCGCGTGCTGATTTTGCGCTGATTCACAATCTGCTGATGTCGATTGGCGAATACGCTGTCTACCAGTTTCGCCATCATCGGCGTGCAGGCGCAGATATGCCATGACTTTCCAACTGATGAAAGCGTCGCCACAGCGACGGATAAGGTCGTTCCGCCCGCGATAACCCGCAAGTTACTGCTGATTTGCCCCTCGCCGGTCGCAGCACGTCCTGCCGTGAAAAATCTCTACCTATTATATTGCGCTTTCTGCCGATGCACACGCCAGCTGATTCTGCCTGCGCCGAATCAGAATCGCCCTCCTTGCCAGCGGATACAGCCCGCACCGCAGCATCAGCAGCACCGCCTGCGCCTTTGACCGCGGCAGCCACCGCACACGGCGCAAATCCGCGCGGAACGCTTCCCGGCACAAGCGGCGAATCGCCCCGCACTGGCGCAGCCCGTCGCGAAAGCCGCCCTCCTGCACCACCCCGTGCGTCAGCATCAGCAGCAGGTGCATCAAGCGGTACTGTGCTGCCGCGTCCGGCATGTCCAAATAGTTTAATGTTGGCTGTGCCGCCGTGAGCGTTCGCAGATATTCGCGCACCACGTCTGCCGCGCTGTGCACCGCCGAATCCGCCCGCAAATGGTAGCAATAGGCGTTCACCTGTGCACGCGCAACGGTTTTCGTGCCGCGCAGCACCCGCATCATCCACTCGCCATCCTCCCCAAGCCGCAGCGATTCGTTGAACCTCTCGTTACATATTTCCCGCCGCAGCAGCCAGCCGTGCGTGTGTAAATGCACGGTTGGATTTCGCAGCGCCAAGTCCAGCATATCACGCGAAGGGAGGGTTTGAACGGTGCATTGCGGCACATCAGGGGCTTCCGAACGGGTCACAAGACCCTGAATCGCTTGCGAATCCCCCGCAAGGGTGAGCAGATTGCCGATTGCGTCGGGCAGCAACACGTCATCCGCATCAAGAAAAGTGAGCCATTCCGACGCTGCCGCTTGTAACCCTGCGTTTCGTGCGGCAGACACCCCGCGGTTTTGCTGATGAATCACCGCAATGCGCGGATGGTGTGCCAGCTCGTCGCACAAGCGCGCTGTGCCGTCGGTGGAGCCGTCGTCCACAAGGAGGATTCGCACGTCCCCCTGCATGAGTGCAGACGTAACCGCAAGTTCAAGCGTATCAAGTGCATTGTACACAGGGATGATGATATCGACCATCGGATGGCTTCACCTCCCAAAACGCAAATTTGTAACCATTTGTTATTTCGGCAGCGCTTGTGGCTTCAGCCGCCACGCTTGTGCATCCACCGCGCCCATCAGCAGGCAGAGCCAATAGAGCATTGGCGAACCCGTCGATAGCATCGTGAAGCAGTCCACCAACTCGCAAACCAGCAGGTAAATTACCGGGAGGGACAGCATCAGCACCCAAAGCGGCTGATTGCGCTTGGAAATCCGCACTGTCTGCATGAGGAACATGGCAATCACGGTCAGCAGAATCAGCAGACCGGGAATCCCCCAGCTGACAAGCGTCTGTAAGTACAGATTGTGCGCATGTTGGAAGTATTTCGTGCCCGGGTCAGTGTACAAATTCATCATTCCTGCCGCCAGGGGCGCGCTTGTGCCCGTCAGCAGCAGCTCCGGCTGTGCTTTGAGCAGCCGAATTGCCCCCTTCCAAATCCCCCAGCGCCCGTTGAACGTGTCCGTAGTGTCAATGTTGCGGTGGACGGGTGTGCTGTCTAATATAACTTCCTGTTCAGCGGATGCTTCCGTCATCAGGTGCGCCGGGAACTCCAGCAGGTTCACGTTGTCCAGCGGGCCGGGCGCGACGGACGGGGCAAGCAGCGTCAACACCCCCGCCAGCAGCCCGTAGCAGAGGATAATCCCCGCTGCCATCAGCACAGGAAGTATAAGCCTATGGTTTAGTTTCGACGGCATATGCGCCTTCGCACCGAGGAGCGTCCACACGCAGAAGCCCGCCGCGACGCCGAGCGCCACGAACGCCGTCCGGCAATCCGTCAGCGCGAGCGCACCGCATTGTACCAGAATTGCCACCACGCAGGCAATTTTCGCCCGTTTCGTGCGGCTCAGCGCGAACAAAACCGCTGTCAAAAGCACGGTCATGCCCATTTTTGCGGCGGCGGTCGTAACGTAAGCATTCAAATACAGGCGGTGGTCACCGAGGTTCATGCCGATGTACCACGTCCCCTTCATGCTGAAAACGGCGTGACCGCTGATTGCCGCCCACAAACCAATGGCTGCTTGACAAGTAATTGCGGTCGTCCAGACGGCTATCGTTCCCTTCAAAAACTGCCGAAAACGATTTTCGGTAAGGCAGCCCGGCAGCGGCGCAAGCACAAGGAACGCAATGATGCCCTCCTTGAGGTACTGCCACTCAGCCGCGAGAACATTTTCGCCGCGGATAGCGCTCATCAGCAGCATCCATCCAAGCCCCGCTGTCATCGTCCAGACAAGCGGGGAGCGTTTTTTCCAGCCCAAAATCAGCGAAAAAATGGCGGCAATGATACCAAGGTCGCCCAGATACGGCATAACGGTGAACGTCCATGAAAATTCGGTCATTCGCGCGAGGTTCCACCAGAGGTAGCCCGCCGCGACTGCCATATAACCCCAGCGGGCAATCCGCCGCCCCGTTTCCTGCTTCATGCGCCACCTCCGCGTTCATTTCAACCTATATTATAGCATTTTTCTGCTGCTTGCGCAAGTGGACGCATTTCTACTAAATTCATCACAATAATAGTTATGATTCATATTCTAATTGTTGACTATTTTCGAAACCATATGCTTCGTAGAACTCGCGTTTCAGCAGCAGAAAATCCTCCATGCGCCGCAATAGCACATACAGCAGCGCCCTATCCTCGAACTCGCCACGCGTTGCGGGAAGCGGCTGACGCTGCATCTCTGCCAGCAGGCCATGCAGGGCGGATAACAACGATGTGCAGTCGTTTTCACGGTCATACTCGGCAAAAATGCGGCCAATCAGCGCCCGAACCTCGGCTTCCTGCGGCGGATGTCCCTGTACTTTTTGTGCGTCTTGCGTGACTTGCAGCAGGATTCTCCGCTGCTGGCGGCGCATGTTGATATAGTGAATCTCGCGCGTCGGCGCATCTGTTAGACTATTTTCGGCGTTTTTCGCGGCACATTCGTCTGCCTGCCGGAGCGTTTCACCCAGCAAAATCAAGGGGTTGCGCGCATCCGCCCCTTCCGCAAGCGCACGCAGCGCCGCCCGCATCTGCTCATCCGCCTGACGAAGCAATGCGTCCAGGCGCCTTTCGTCCGGGTGCAGGTGCAGGTTCGTCAGGATGCCGCAGGTTGTGCCGATGAGGAACAACAGACTTTCGTTGCCGATCTGCGTCCACGTCATGCCGCCAGTTCCCATAAAGTGGGAAATCAGCACGGAAATCATCGCCGTCGCGTACCCCCACGAGCAGGCATAGCACAGCGACGCGAAAACAAACAGGTAAATTCCGAAAGCAAGCAGACCATCGCCGAAGAGCGAGAAGCACACGAAGGCGATCAGCAGCGCCGCGCCGTACGCCATCAGCCGCCCCAGCGCCACTTTCATTGTCTCGCGCTTCGTACCCATCAGGCTCAAAATCGCGATAATCCCTGCCGTCGCGCTAAACTGCAGGTGTATTGCGCTGGCGACGGCTATCGCAACCGCCGCACTTCCAGCCGCCTTCAATCCGGTCAGCAGAAGTCCGCGCGTTCGGTCATTGTGCGTTCTTTTCCACATAAACACTCCTCGACGGGAAGGCGAAAGACAGCCCTTCTTCCGCCATCAGATTCATAACCGCAAGGTTAATTCTGCCTTTGAGTGCACGGTAATCGCCGTAACCGGGGGTGTTGACCATCATGCGGACGTTGACGTTGATGGACGAATCCGCGAACTCCTCCAGCACCGCCTGCACGCTCTGCCCGTCGACTTCCGGATCTGAAACCAAAAGTTTCGTCAGGTCGCGGATGAACTGCTCCACCTTCGGCGCACTCGTGCGGTACTCCAAGCCAATCGTGAACGCCCACAGGCGCTGGGTGCGCGCGTTCGCATTTTGGATGTATTCGGCGCAAACCTTGCTGTTTTCGACGGTAATGAGCACTTGGTCGGGCGTGCGAATGCGGGTTGAACGCAGCGAAATGTCCTCGACGGTGCCCTCAACATCGCCCAGCACGATGTAATCGCCGAGCGAAAACGGGTGCTCCGCAACGAGCGTGATCCCGGCAATCAGGCCGGAGAGCGTGGATTGCGCCGCGAGGGTGATGGCAAGCCCAACGACGCCCGCGCCGGCAATCAGACTCGTGACCGGTACGCCAAGACCGTCCAAACCGACCAGAACCGACATCACGACGACGACTGTTCGGCATCCGTTCTCGAAAAAGCGTGACAACGTTTCGTAGTTTTCCGGCTGATCCGGGTGCGGATGACGATGCAGCATTTGCCAAATAACCGGGATTGCTTCCCATACGCCCCACGCCGCCATCGCCAGCACAAACGCCTGGTAGTACGGCATTGCGCGGGTGAGCACCACACGGATTTCGGCGCTCCACGGAATGGTTAGCAGTGCCCAACCCGCGAGTGTGACGCGGACGAGCCATGCCGCCGGGCGCAGGAAGCAGCGGAGAAGATGCCCCACAAGCGCTGGAATGCGGTCGCTAATCCGCTTTTTTACAGGTTTCAGGATGCGCTTCAAGAGCGGAACGGCAAAAACAGCTGCCAGCAGAAGAAAACCTGCGAGTAAATATTGCTGGACCTCTGGCGTCATGGCGCGCGACTCCTTTAATAGGTAGAAATTACGCAGGAAAGGGGAAGCCATTGCGCTCCCCCTCTGTGCTTACTTGCTCTTTTTCTTGCCGATGGACATGATTTTCTCTTTCCACTGGCGCAGCAGCGACATCCGGTGTCCGTTCTCACGCGGGTCATCGGGAATCTCGTCGCCTGCAGCGGATGCGGATACAGATTCTTCCACGTCTGTGTACCCCTTCTGACGCAGGCCGTGCCGCGCCGCCGACCGCAGAATGCCGTAAATTGTGGCGAAAATGGGAACGCCGACGACCATACCGACCAAGCCGAAGAGATCCCCGCCGACGACAATCGCGAAGAGAACCCAGAGCGCCGAGATGCCAATCGAATCGCCGAGAATCATCGGGCCGATGAAATTGCCATCCAACTGCTGGATAATCAGAATCAAAATCAGGAAAATCAACGCCTGCCACGGATCGAGGAAGAGCAGAATCACCGCGCCGGGAATCGCGCCGATGAACGGGCCGAACACGGGGATGATGTTCGTGATGCCGACAATGATGCTGATGAGCGTCGCGTACGACAAGCCGAGGATGTTCATGCTGACAAACGTCAGTACACCAATAATCGCGGAATCGAGGATTTTTCCGGCGAAAAAGCCGCCGAAATTTCGGTTTGCGTCGTGGCAAATCCGCAGGGTCGTCTCCGCGGCGCTCTTCGGCAGGAACGCGCGCGTCAGTACCCGCGCGTGGCGGAGCAGCTTATCCTTTTGCAGGAGGAGGTAGACACTGCTGGCAATCGCTGTAAAAATAGTCACGACACCCGAAGCAACGCCGCCGACGTAGCTGATAATTTGCGGCACGCGGTTCGTAATCGCCTTGACAATCGTGCCAAGCAGATCGCTCATGCTGGCGTTCAGGTTCTCCACCGCCGTAACCGCAAGGCTCAAATCCACGCCCGGCGTTTCCGCGTCAAGTTCCTTGAGCATATTCAGCAAATTTTGCGCATAGCCGTCGAAATTCTGGTAGAACATGACAACGCTGCCGACCATTTGCGGAATAATCAGCACCATCAGCAGCGCAACGATTGCCAAGCCGACAATGTACGCCAGCAAAATGGCGAGTCCGCGGCACTTTTCTCGTCCGCGGAAGAGGTACTTCATCGCTGCTTTAACAATTGGGTTAAGGCAGTAGGCAATCACCACACCGCCCGCGAACGGCGCAAGGATGCCCAGAATGCGGTTCACACCGTTCAGGAAGGACTGCGCGTTGAGCAGCGCCATGTAAAACGCAACCGCAATCAGCGTAATCCCAAGGTAATCGAGGTTGCTCTGCGGCTTTCGGCGCAGCCACTTGTTCTCGTCCATCAAAAATCCCCTCGCTCTCTACCTATTATAATAGTGCAGAAACGCCCGGCTGTCAATCGCTTCGATTCATTTTTAACGTTTTTTTCATTTTTCGGACGTGAAAAAGGGCGCATTCCCGCGAATGCACCCCATTCTGACAACTATTGATTTTGTGAATGATGCCGTCCACTGAAATTTAACTTTTCAGCAGAATTTGCTCCACTTCCGCCAGATTCTTTGCCGTATATGTTGCTTGTTGGCAGCCTATGTCCTTCCAATCAACAAAGATACTGTCGATTCCGGCTTTGATGGCGGCGGGGATATCCGCCGTCGCGCTATCGCCGACCATGACAGCTTCGGTCTTGTCCGTGCAGCCGCATTCGGCAAGGGCAATTTCAATCAGGCGCGGATCGGGCTTGCTGACGCCTTTTTCGCTGCTGATGACAATGTTATCCAGCAGTGGCGTGAACACGCACCGGAAAAGTCGGTTGCGCTGGATGACGCTGTCACCATTACTGACCAGCACGATTTTCATCTGCCCGTGCAGGCGGCGCAAAAACGCCTCCGCGCCGGGCATGAGGTCAGCGTGCGTGCCGAGATAGTGGCTGTAACGCAGGGCAAGGCGGGGCGCGCAGACGTTTTCGGCGGGGTATTCTTCCAGAAGCTGGGCAAAACGGGTGATTTTAAGCGCCGCGTGGGTGGTTTCGCCGCGTTCGAGCGCCTTCCAGAGTGCGTCATTGATGGCACTGTACCGTGCGCAGACGGCGTCGGTCGGTTCAATCCCGGCTTCGGTGAGCGCCTCGCGGAGGGCGGCGTGTTCGGCGGCGTGGAAGTCCATGAGGGTGTTGTCGTTGTCGATGAGCAGATAGCGATACTTCATAGCTGTCTCTTCCTAAACTTTTAGGTATTTTCGTGCGTTACTCGCCGCGTTCCGGCGTGTAGGGCAGGTCACGGTCGGCATTCTTTTCCTTCAGGTAGTCGATGACCCAAATGTGGCCGTCGGTGCGCATCCGGGTCAGCCCTTTATAACCCAAAAGGTACGAAATGTGCTTCTTGTCGCAGTAGTTGACGCTGCCTTTGATGACGTTCGCCGCGCCGTTGATGAAAATCAGCTGCGGGTTGATGGCTTCCAGAAAGTCATCGCGCAGGCGAACCTGCCCGTGGTGCGGGTACTTGAAGATATCCGCATTCAGTCCGATTTCCGGCGGATTCGCCGCGAAATACTGCTGCGAGCGGTTCTCGTTGTCCCCCGCGAAGAGCATCCGACGGTCGCCGTACTGCACCATCAGCATGGCGGACTGGTCGTTCACGCCCCACGAGGACTTGTGGTTCTGAATGACGGTCATCTTGACGCCGCCGTCCTCCCCCAGCGTGAAGGTGTCACCGTTGCCAATCTGCTCGATGGGGATGTTGTTCGCCTTCATGAATTTAACCGCGCTCTTCATCCGCGCGTTGAAATCTTCCGGAAAGGTAATCAAGAACTTGGAAATCGGCGCGTATTCGTTGACGAACTGAAATCCGTCGATGTGGTCATCGTGCGGATGGCTATTGTAGGCAATGTCGATGTGGTCGATGCCGATGGTATCGCAGGCGGTGTAGATGCGGTTGCGCATGGTTGCGTTTTTGGTTGACGCGTCTATCATCATGACCATGCCGTCATAGCGCAGGAGGATGCAGTCGGAGGAATACACGCGCGGAAAAACGATTTCGAGAATCTTCGCGCCATCCTCAAAGTGGTATTCAGCGTCCGGATTTTCAACCAGATTGACAATGACGGGCGTTTCTGCCATCGCGAACGTCGGCAGGAGCATTGCCATCATCAGGAGTAGCAAAAGTAATTTCTGGATTTTCTTCATCGGAGAAACCTTCCTTTCCTGTACTTCCCTACCATTGTAGGCAATCGGGTGGGGTTTGTCAAGCCGCCGCGAAGATTATTACAAATCAACCGCCGGTTATTCTTCCATCATCAGATTCTGCAAAATCCACACCTGCCCGTCGGTTTGCAGCAGCAAGCCGCATTCGTCCGTGTGCGCGGCGGGAATCGCCATGGCATCCAGCTGCGCGAGGGCATATGGTGCGCGGGTCGGTTTGGCGGTGATGATGGCGAGTTTGGTCGCAATCGCGGTCAGAAGCGCCTGATTCATGGCAGCGTGGCCGTGGTGCGGGTACTTCAGGATATCCGCGTGCACATCGTCGCCGGAATCGAGCAGCGCCTGCTGACCCATGCTTTCGAGGTCGGCAAGCATCAGCATCCGGGCATCCCCCAGCGTCACGAGGGCAAGCAATGAGCGATTGTTGATGGTCTTGCCGGTATTTTCCGGAAGGATCAGCCTGATTTGCGCGCCTCCGAGCGTCAGCATTTGCCCATCCGATGCATTTTCGATCGGCACGCCGCAATCCGCCATTACCGCGAGGGTATGCTGCATCTGCGCGTTTTCGTTCGCGGGGAACGACGTGAGGAAGCGCCCAATCGGCATCCGGCGGGCGATGGCTTCGAAGCCGGGCTGATGGTCGTGGTGCGGATGGGTGGCGACGACCCAATCCAGCCGCGTCACGCCGAGGGCTTCCAGCGCGGTTTGGACGGCGGATTCCTCCGCGTATCCGCCCGCGTCAATCATCCCGGCGTGGCCGTCGCAGACGAGAATGGCGGCGTCGGCGAAGGTCATCTGGGGAAAAGCGACGGTGAGGACGGCGGCGTCGGACGGAAAGCGGGCGTCGGCGTCGTGGGCGCGGAGGTCAAGGACAGGGACATCCGCGTGCGCAGCGGACGAGAAAATCAGGAGGATCAGGAGAATGGAAATTAACTTGCGGGTCACTTTTTTCCCTTCTTGAGCGCCTTGCGCTTCTCTTCGAGACGGTCAAGTTCCTGCTGGAGCTTCTCGCGTTTTTCGCGCATATTCGCCTGCAATTCGTCGTGCTTCGCCTTCAGGCGAGCAAGGTGCGCCTTATTGTAGAATTGCACCTCCGGGAAAGCGTGCAGCGGGTGGCGGAGCAGGAAGCCCTGCGCCATGAGCGCCTCTCGAACCGCTTTGGTGATGGCTTCGGTGTTGTCCGCGCGGACGGATTCTGCCGCGCCGCGAATCTTTGTCAGCACGCCCGCGGAAATCGCGACGTCCGCAATCAGCAGCGCCGTCAGCGTGATGGTAATAGCATCCAGCCAGACGGGCGGGATTTTGGCGAACAGGCCAAACGCAAAGGGTTTCAGCACCTTGACGACGAACACGCCCATCACCCCGAACGCCAGCAGGTTGCTCGCGCACACGCGCCCGTTGATGTTGAAGCGCTTCTGGGAGTAGTCCCACCAGCGCGCGTGGAACAGTTTTTCCATCAGCCAGCTGGTGATATATTCCAGCGTGCCGCAAAGGACGAGGGCGAGCAGGAACGTCGACTCGACCTGTGTTGTCCACAGGGGCAGAAAGTACGCCATCAGCACAGCGCCCGTGCCATAAATCGGGCACAGCGGGCCGAGCAGAAAGCCGCGGTTGATGAAGCGCCCGAACTGCACGAGCTTACAGGTGACCTCCATGCACCAGCCGAGGAAGGAGCAAGCGAAGAAGAGGAGGACATACATTTCAATTTCTATCCACAAGGCGGTGATTCCCCTTTCGATATGGGTTCATAAGTGAATCATAGCACAAGACGAGGGATTACGCAAGGGGGGGAGACGAGGGGCTTTGCCCCTAACCCCAGCAGGGCGCTGCCCTGCACCTG
>ERZ780198.1749-NODE-1749-length-18689-cov-10.178813_pt1 | contig 18689 bp, 11 predicted proteins | sample MGYA00510979_ERZ780198 | MGnify/ENA primary metagenome ERZ780198 (study PRJEB29588, sample SAMEA2158039) | human gut metagenome | biome: human gut; feature: human-associated habitat; material: faeces | place: Denmark | collected 2008/2010 ...
TACATTTAGAATACATTTTTTGATGGATGAAATTTTATATTTAGGCATTATATCATATTAATATTACACTAATTTATTTTTTTATTTTACATAAATGTTACAGAATTTATAAAAAGCTCGGAGTAATTGAGATGAGAAAGTCTAAAAATTTTTCAAAAAGAACTACTAAGCCCAATAAGAATGCAATCAAAGCTCTATCTGTAGCAACGATTGCAGGTCTAGCTATGATTGGGGGAACTGCACAGGCTCAAGATGTTCAAAAAGCCCCAACTCCGACAGTTCCTACTTATACGCTTGATAAAGCGGATAAAGATTCAAACACATTGTACATCCCAAGTTATGATACTAAAACGGGAGAGGTTACGGATGCTTATTACAAGGTTAATTATAGTAATACAGAATTTGGCACGGGTATAGAAAATTCAAAAGATATAGATGTAAAAACTTCTGTTGGTGATATTGATGTCAACGTAAAATATGACAATTCAGAATTGACAAATCGAACTGAAAATTATTCTCCAGTTGAAAATATAGGGGGAACATTTGTTGATAATAATATAACTGATTCTGCTTACGCTGTAGGTGGAGCAGTTAGGAATGAATCAACAATTACTAATATTAATGCGGGTTTTGCTGGAAACTCTTCTAATTCAACAACTAACGCGGAAGGTGGAGCTATATTTAATAAAACAGGGGCAACAATTTCTAATATAAATGGATATTTTGTAGGGAATACTCTTTCTCCATTAGATTCTGATAAATCTGCTTATAATATTGGTGGTGCTGTTGCGAATGATGGTTCTATTGGAGATATAGTCGCAGATTTTATTGGAAATAGTATTAACGGAAATAATCGCACAACAGCATTAGGCGGTGCTATTTATAATACAAACACAATAAATAGTATCACGGGTGATTTTGTAGGAAACTCCGCAACTGGTAGTTATGCGGTTGGAGGAGCTATTTATAACTCTGCAAATGGTTCTTCAAATGCTCCTTACATTGGTGCAATAAATGGTAATTTTATAGGAAATTTCGCATCAAGTGATGGCGGTGCAATATACAACAATACTTACTATAATTCAAGTAGCATTTCTAAAATAGGTTCAATAGAAGGTGATTTTATCAGAAATACTTCTGGACGTTTTGGTGGTGCAATCTGGAATAATGGTACAATTGGTGATATTAAAGGTAACTTTATTGAAAATACCGCTCAAAGGGGTGGTGCAATATACAATTTCAAACAAGGTGCTTCTGCTCCAGTAATAAAAAGTATTACAGGTGATTTTATTGGTAATCATATAGATAGAAGTGATTTTGGGGCTGCTATTTATAATGAAGGTGTAATTACCGATGGTATCAAAGGTAATTTTATCGCTAATACTATAACTGGTTCTGGAATGGGTGCAGGTGTTTATAATGTGGGTCCTTATTCAAGTAATTATAAAACCTTAATAAATGGTATTCAAGGTGATTTTGTACAAAATAAAATTACTGGAAGTGGTTATATCTCAGGAGCAGGGATTTATAATGAAAGAGCAATAATAAATAACGGAATTATTGGTAATTTTATTCAAAATGAGTTGGTTGGAAACGGTGGAACACTTGAAGGTGCGGCTATTACAAATAAATCTGGAGCGACTATTTCTGCGAGAGAAGATGGAATAAGTATTTCTGGTAATTTTATTGGTAACAAAATTTCTGGAGCTACTTATGCTGATGGTGTAGCTATTTCAAATAGAGATGGTGCAAAAATTGACGGCGAAATTGTGGGTAATTTCTCTCAGAATAGTGTAACTTCGGATTCTGTTGAAGGCACTGCAATTGCTAATAAATACGCCACTATTGGTAAAATAACTGGTAAGTTTGTTGAAAATACTGCTCAAACTACTAATACTGCTCAAGGTGGTGCTATATATAATGAAGGCTCTATTACAAATGGATTAGGTGATTCAACTTTCATAAGAAACTCAATAACGTCTGAAAATGGCTATGCAGGTGGAGGTGCTCTTTATAACTATGGAAGTATTCAAGGTGAATCTGCTGTAAAATTGTATTTTGAGGGTAACTCTGCTGTTTCAAAAACATCTAATGCTCAAGGTGGTGCTTGGTTCAATGGTGGTTCATTTGCTAGTAAAGATATTACTGCTGGTTTTATTAATAACTACGTTGAAGGTAAGTCAACTTCTGAAGGTGGTGCTTTTCATAATAGCACTACTCTAGGTAACTTGACCGCAAACTTTATCGGCAACTACGTATCTGGTCAAGAGTTTGTTGCTGGTGGAGCATTATATAACAGGGGTAGTATCGAAAAGATTTCTGGTTTGTTCCGAGATAATTTTGCAAAAACTGTTGGAATAGGATACGGAGCAGAAGGTGGAGCTTTGTATTCTTATAATGCAAATGTTGATGCTGACTTCTTAAACAATTACGTAGAAGCTGATGGACATGTTAAAGGTGGTGCGATTTATTCTTATAACCTAACTTTGAACGGCGAACATACATACTCTAATAATAGGGCAATTTCTCATAGCAAAAATTCTTTGGGTGGTGCTATTTCATCTGAATATGGTCCAAGTATTGAAAATGTTAAAGGACTATTTTCAAATAATTACGCTCAAGCAGGAGAATTTGCTATGGGTGGTTCAGTGTATTCAGCTAATGGAATTAAAAATGTAGATGGAACATTCTTGAATTCTTATGCAAAATCTGAAACAAAAAATGCCCAAGGTGGTGCAATCTATGCTAGTTCAATCGATAGTTTAAAAGGCTCATTTGGTAACAACTATGTTGAAGCTAAAGAATATGCACAAGGTGGTGCTGTTTTTGCTAATTCTATAGAAACAATTAGTAATGCCACATTTGATAATAACAAAGCTATTTCGGCAGAGAAAAATGCTGATGGTGGTGCTATAAATTCAACTCATATTACTTCAATTGAGAATAGTACATTCTCAAACAATTCTGCGACTTCAAAGAGTTCTGATGGATATGCTCATGGTGGAGCTATTTATACTGGAGGAATTGAGTCTATAAAGAATTCAAACTTTATCAATAACTCTTCTTCTTTTGCTGGTGGTGCAATTTATTCATACGGAAAAATTGATACAATTGAAAATTCTACTTTCGCAAGTAATAAATCTCGTGATAATGGCGGAGCTTTGATTGCAGAGGCAGGAATTGGTACAATTACAAATTCATCATTTATCAATAACACTTCAACTAATGGTAAAGGTGGAGCAATTTATACAACAAAAGATTTGAATATTGTATCTAAAAATAGTTACAATTCTTTATTCACTGGAAACACTGCAAAGATAGACGGTAAAGTTGAACAAAACGCAATCTATATGGAAACCCCAGAGGATGAGGGTGATGTTACTTTGACTCTAGATGCCCAATCAAGTGGTAGATTTGTCCTAAACGATACAATCAACGGCAATAGCTACAACTTGAAAATGACTGGTGACAAAACAGGAGAAGTATATTTCAACAATAAAATTGTAAATGCTAATATTACTCAAAATAATGTAACAAGTTATGTTAATGATGCTTCTCAGTTGAACTATAACAATAATCTAGCTATAAATAGCGGAATTATGAATATTAACAATATGGGATTAGCTCCATTGCATTTGAACTCTTTTGTGAATGATGGAACAATCAATATTAATTCAGTTGATATTAACCCAGCAACTGAAACTATGGGTAAAATAACCGCAGATAGTTATGGTTCTCAAACAGGTACAATTAACGTTAATGGTTTAAATGTTTTGGCTGACCCTAATCCAGACAAACTTCAAACGAATGTATTCTTTGCTGATAGTGCATTTGCAAATACCGTAAAATATAATGGCTCAAATGAATATATGGGCAAGATATACAAATACACCGTAGGATATTTGCCAGAATCTGGTGAATTCCAATTTGTTCGTGGAGGTGGCTCTAGTGGTGCTGATTCCTTCAACCCATCTGTATTGAGTTCATCTGTAAATGCTCAAGCTGGTACTAACGCTACTGTTAACGAAACATTCCATTATGTATTTGAACACGCAGATGCGTTTACTCAATTTCCTTCAATGGATAGATTTGCTAAAATCAATGAAAATAGATACGCATTAAGTTCTGATTTCAATAACAATATACCAGGAATTGCCCCAGAATTTAACAATAAAGCTGGATGGTTCAGACCATATGTTACATTTGAAAAAATGAACTTGAGAAATGCTGGTGCTGTAAATGCTACAACTTACGGTTCATTAGTTGGGTTTGATAGTGATTTTCAAGATTTAAAACACGGATGGACAGGTGTTACAACTGGTTATATTGGTTATACTGGTTCTCAGTTAAGATATTCTGGTGCTGATACTACAATGAATGGTGGTTTGATTGGTTTCACTCAAACTTTTTATAAAGGCGACTTCTGGACAGCGTTGACTTTGAGTACAGGTGCTAGTGCTGGGCAAACTAATACAATGTACGGCAAGGAAGATTTTACAACTCTATTTGCTGGTGTTGGTTCAAAGACTGGTTATAACTTTGAATTTAAAGATGGTAAATATATTATTCAGCCTGTTTGGTTTATGAGTTACACAATGGGTAAAACATTTGATTATACAAATGCGGCAGGAGTGAGAATTGAATCATCTCCAATGCATTCAATTATGTTAAATCCAAGTTTGCGATTTATAGCTAACACTAAAAGCGGATGGCAACCGTACGCAAGTGTTGGAATGGTATGGAATGCGATGAATGAATCAAGTACATCAGCAAATGGGACTAAGTTGCCAGAATCAAGCATAAAACCATATGTGGAATATGGCGTAGGGCTACAAAAACGATTTAAAGATGACTTTATTGCATTTGGACAAGCAATGATAAGAAATGGCGGTCGTAACGGTATATCTTTAACCGCAGGTTTCCGTTGGGCAATCGGACGAGATAAAGAAAAACCATTAGAAAAAGTTCAAGGTGTAAATAATAAGACTATTGGCTCTGGAACTAAAGCTGGCGACAAAACTGTTTCAATGAAGAAATTTCTTCCTCCAACAGTATCTATAAAAGTTGGGGATAGTAAGGTTTCACATACAACAGACGGAAGAAAAATTGTGAAACAATTATCTCAAGCCCAAAGAGAAAAATTAGCAAAACAATACCAAAATACGACAAGAACAACTTCTATCGGTGATATGAAAAAATTATAATTCTTAAGTACTTTAAAGAATAAAGTTTATGGGCAGAGATATTTTTTCTGCCCTTTACTTTTTTAATTTTCTCTTGTATAATCTTGGTGTGAGGGTTAAGGGGGTTATAGATTTGACTCTATTGGAAGTTTGTCCCCTTAAAAAAGAAAGAGATATGCTCTATCGATGAGTAAGGCAACAGAATTTAATTACAAGTTTATAAAAGAACAAGCAGGCGCTGGAAACTGGCGTAGAGGTTATGAATACTATTTGAAAGACATGGTATTTGATAATTATCCTGAAAAGAATTTCTATATGGGAAAAGTTAAAGGTAATTTTCAAGACCATTACAATACAGATTTAATTTTTAAGAAAAATAAAGTCGAAGCTCGTTGTAGCTGTCCATTAAAAGATGAATGGTGCAAACACTCTGTTGCAGTTGCACTTAAAGCTATTAACGAACATGCTTATGAAGATTGGCTAGAAACAAAGTTTGGAATGGAATTTGATTTTCCAGATGAAAACACTGCTCTGACCGAAGAGCCTCAAGGTAATTATATTTTTCACTTTAACCCTAAGCGTAAAGCTAATTTTTTCTCTATTCTTGTTCGTTCAAGAGATACAGGAAAAATTGTCCGTCAAATTGAACCTATTTTGCGTGGGGTGATTGAGGCTCAAAAGCAAGATCCTAATTTTGATTTAAACAATTCTCAAAAAGTTGAGTTGCTAATCTTTCAACAATTATTAAAGATTTCTAGACAAGATAAAAAAGCTGGTTGGTACGATATTCCAATTGCTAAATTTGGACAAGTTTTTTCTTTGCTTTCAAAAGCCGATGAAGTTTTAGACGAGAAAACAAAAGACCGTTTGAAATTTGCGGATGATGAATGGAAACTTGTTTTATATGTAAATTCTTCGTCTGTTGCTGGAACATTATTGTTATCTCTTGAATGGCAAAGACCAGACAAGGATGATGTTTATCCATTTGAAGAAGTTAGATATTTTTCAAGACATTTGAAATGGGGTAGATACAAAAATGTTATTTTCCCTACAAATGTTGCTATTCAATCTATCCCTCAAAATATTACAAAATCATCTTTTACAGATTTGAAAGATGCTGAGTGTGGAAAATTTATTTATGAAGATTTACCAAAGCTTCGTCAAGTAATGGATGTTGTTATTGATGAAAAAATTTCTAAATTGATGTTGGAAGAACGTCCTCCAATCAATGTTGTAACAATGGGTATTGATTATGACCAATCGTTGAAAGCATCTTTGGATTTTGAATATGACGGAGTTAGAGTTCCTTATTCAAAATCAACAAACGAAAAACCACCATATATTACAATCAAAAAACCTGATGAGGATATGATTTATTGGGTTAAACGTAATATAAAACACGAAAATGAAGCATATGCGATGCTTTTGGCTTGTAAATTTGTTCCTATGCAGACAAATAACCTTGCCTTAGAAAAAGAAAATGCAATTGATTTCTATAATTATTATTTAAAACAAGCTGGCTCTGGATGGAAATTTGAAGAAAAAGATGATATGTCATTTTTCAAGATTATGGAAGATCCTTTTAGATTATGTGCCGAAATTGATTTCTCTGATGAGCAACCAGATAGTTTTGATATTAAAATTTATGGTAAAGTTGGGGATGAAGTTATTGACTTTGATGAGATTTATGACACAATTCAAAGTGATGAAAAGTATGCTAGAATTAGAAGTTTAGGTTTTGTAGAATATCCAGCTCAAAATATTTATTCAATGATGAGATCATTCAATTCATTTGATGTTTATAGAAATCCTGACAATCGATTTACTGTCAAAACTTATCGTGCTGGTTTGATTAATGAACTTAAAAACCTTGGTGCAGAACTGATTTTAAGTGATAGATTTAAAACGTTCTGGGAACAAATGTCAACTTTCTCAACTGCTGAAGAAACAACTCTTCCTCAGGGTATTAATGCTGAATTTCGTGAATACCAATTGAAAGGTTTTGGTTGGTTATGGTTCATGTATAAGTATGGGCTAAATGGTATTTTGGCAGATGATATGGGGTTAGGTAAAACTCTTCAAGCCTTGACTGTATTGCAAAAGGCGAAGGAAGAAGACGGACCTATGCCAACACTGGTTATTGCACCAACAACAGTTGTATTTAACTGGGAATCTGAAATTCAAAAGTTTGCTCCGACTTTATCTTGTTTGAAGTTGCAAGGTGGAGAAAGAAAACAATTTTTCAAAAAAATCCCAGAATACGACGTAATTATTACTAGTTATGCTCTTGTTCGTCGTGATATTGCTAAGTTGAAAGATATTAATTTTAGATATGTAATTTTAGATGAATCTCAAAATATCAAAAATGCAACTTCTCAAACAGCTCAAGCAGTTAAACAGTTGAACTCTCAGCATAAGTTAGCTCTTTCTGGTACTCCAATAGAAAATAAATTGGAAGAGTTGTGGTCTGTATTTGATTTCTTGATGCCAGGATTCTTGTTCTCAATGGCAGATTTTAATTCAAGATATGTTAATCCAATTATGGAACGTCAAGACAAAATTGTTGAAAAACGCTTGAAATTACAGATTTATCCATTCATCTTACGTCGTATGAAACGTGATGTAGCGAAAGATTTGCCAGATAAAGTTGAAAATATTGCGTACTGTGAATTAACTGATGAACAAAAGGATTTCTATTTACAAGTTCTTGATAGTACAAAAGAAGAATTGTTCAAATCTATTGAACAAAATGGACTTGAAAAAAGCAGATTGTCTATTTTCTCTGCACTTCTTCGTATGCGTCAAATTTGTTGTCACCCAAGACTTTATGACAAAAATAATGTTAAAAATGTTATTTCTTCTGGTAAGTTTGAAAAACTTAAGGTTATGTTGGAAGAAATTATTTCAGAAAAACACCGTATTTTGTTATTCAGCCAATTTGTTGACATGTTAGATATTGTGAAAGCTTGGTTGGATAAATCTGGAATTAAATACGAATATTTGACAGGTAAAACAAAAGACCGTCAAGGTGCAGTTGAAAGATTTAATAATGACCCAACTATCCCAATTTTCTTAATTAGTTTGAAAGCTGGTGGTACTGGTCTGAACTTGACAGGTGCGGATTATGTAATTCACTATGACCCATGGTGGAACCCTGCGGTTGAAGATCAGGCAACTGATAGAGCTTATCGTATTGGCCAGAAAAAGAAAGTATTTGTTTATAGACTTATTACACGTAATACAGTTGAAGAAAAAATTCAAAAGCTTAAAACAATTAAGAGAAACCTTGTTGATAGCGTAATTTCAGTAGATAGAAACATTACAAAATCGCTTACAATGGATGATATTAGAGAGATTTTCTCTGTTGATTAATCAAATTGTTTTTTGAGTGATGCCCTTTCTTCTTTGAGTAATGCGTTAAGTTTTTTATTCGCAAACTTTAATTTGTCTTCAAATTTAAAATTGAGTTTGTAACTGAGTTTAAGGTTTAAAGCATCTATAAAGTCGTCAATGTTTTTGATGCCTTTAAATCTAAAATGAATTTCATCGCTATATGCGTTAATTTCAGTTATCAAATGTGATCTGATTTTTTGTAGTGTTTCTATCGCTATATCTCTTGGCAAGATATCTATGAGATCACTTGCTTCTTTTCTAAACTTTTTCATGTTCGTTTTGGAGGAAATTTCTTCCATAAAAAATTTATTAATATAATCTGTTGCGTTGGAATATCCTTCATTATTTATAAGATTATTTATTCTGTGCATTTTTACTTTTGGATTGTAAAGGTAGTCAATCATATGTCTGACTTCGTGGAATAAAGTGTATTTATTTTCAACTTCAGTTTTGTTCTTTTTAAGTGGTAAGAAAAGAGCAATTCCATCATATTGTAGAATTTGTTTTTCTTTATTGACAGATAGGATATTAGCAATTGAGCCACTAAATTGCTCTCTTTCTTCGCTCTTGATTGTGTAGTTAATCTTATTTGGGGCAAAAAGCTTATCTATACATTTTCTAATCCTAGAAATTGAATAAACCCCATCCTTACATTCGTTTGTAATATTTTTATAAAACTCTATGCTCTTTTGTTTTGCTATTTTATTCCTTTTATCAAATGTGTTTTTTACATATTCAAGGGGTAATTTAGCATTGGGCATTATTTTAGAGGTAACGTTATATATCATTTGTTATTTATCCTATTTTACTTTTGCAAGAAAACGTGAAGGAAAAATTTTTTGCTATTAAATCTCGCAAAAAGTTCTTTGTTGATTTTTTATAATATGCGTGTTAGCATAAAGCTCGTAGATAAAGGAAAAGTAATTTTAATGCTAAATTCAAATTTAAACACTCAATCTTGGTGGTGCCTGTTGAATAAGACAGGTCTTTTGAGTTGGCGTTAGAGCTGATAATTTTATAAATTAAGTTTAATTATAAATGACCTGATCTTGTGTGTTCAGGTCATTTTTTGTTGTCAGTTTATCTAAAAAAGGAAATTACTTATGGAAATTAGAAAAATAAATAGCAATACTCCGTCATTTACAAATTCTGGAAAAATTGGTTTAGGGTTAAAAACAGCAAGTAAAATTTGCTCCATTCAAGAAGGCGGAGCAGGATTATCTCATATAAAATTTATTCAAGATTGTGCAACGTGTTTACTGCCTAAAGTTGTATTTGCTCGTAGCAAGGCTGAATTGGCAGAAAATTCGTTCTTGGAATTTACTGAGTCTATTTTAGTTTATTATTTCCCAGCATTGTTGGGCGAAAAAGTTTTCAGAAATATTTTCTCTAAAAAACTTCCAAAAGATTTAAAATCTCAAGTTTCAATTCCAGCACCTATCCTTTTGAAAAATAAAGCTATTAGTAATAATAAAAAAATCATGCCAGTAAAATCTGCTCTTGCTTTGGCTGGTTTAGCTATACCGTTGGCGGAATTTGTTTTGAATTATGCCAAAAATATTATGACTTTGAAAATTTTCAAGCAGGCGAATTTTGATAATATTGCGAATTTAGACAAAAATAAAAAGGTGGAAGATAAGGCACAAGCACAAAAGGTTGAAAACAGTGCGAAACGTAATATAAAAATGGCTGGAGGAGTTTATGCTACCTCTTTAGGGCTTGCAGGGTTGTTGCTTGCAAAAGGCGATAAGTCAAAATTATTACAACAAATTTCAGAATTAATTGTTGCTCCTGGATCAAAATTATTTAAGAAAAATGAAAAGTTGAAAAATTTCTTTAATAAATTTTTTAGTTTAGATTTCGGGAATGATAATGGAAAATTATGTTTATCTCGAGGTCAGTTAACTTCTTGTGTTTTGATTGGAGGGGCTGGGTATTTTGGTTCTTCAAAAGACAGAGGAAAACAAAACTTTTTAGAAACTTTGTATCGTTATCCGCTTGTTGGTTTTTACATAATTTGTGGAAATGAGTTATTAGAAAAAGGGTTTAAAAAACTGTTGTATAAAACTGGGCACTGTAAAGAAGTCTTGAACGAAAAGTTAGAAGTTCCAAGATTTGATGAGTTGAAAGAATATGTTAAAAAGTTTGAAGGAAACGAAAAAGAATTATATAAGAAAATGCTTAAACAAAAGGTTTTAATTTCTGGATTACCATTGTTATTTGGTATTGGTGTTATGGGATTTTTTATTACAAAATCCTCAAATCTGTTTACAAAATTCAGATATGATAAAGCCAAGAATGAGAGTTAATTGTAATAATTTTTTTTAGAGGTTATACTTACGGTGGAAGAGGTATGATATGAAAGTCCCACGTATAAATTTTATAAAAACATCTTATAACTATGTAAAAACAGCTTGCAAAAAGGGCGTAAAATATATGTCGGAGCCTCCGTGTTATGATGAATTTATGAAGAAAAGTCCTCATACAGGTTTGACGACGGATGAGTTTATCGATTTAATTTTAAAGAGTATATAATTTTTATCTGCAGCGACAACTTGGGCTTTGAGTTCCATCATTGCAAATGTAGTAACCGCTTTTCCCACAATATGCTACTCCTCCATGGTGCGAACAACATCCAGAGCGAAAGTCTGTTGGTGTTGTTGCAATTTGTGAATATGCAACACTACTAATACTTACAACTGCACACAAAAATCCTAAACAAATAATTACTTTTTTCATAACACCCCCATAATTAATTACAAATTCTATATAATCATGGGTTTTGCATTCATTCTATTAGCTATATTGCTAATTTATTTAAGGCATGATAATTTTAGCTTCAACATTTTTTACTCCTTCGAGTGAATTGTTGAAGCTATTTATTAGCTCTGCTGATGTTTGAGCATTATAAAATTTTCCACTTGTTACAAGTGCGGTACATTCAAGTTGTTCTAAATCATCAGAATCAGAAATATTAAATGCGATGACATCTATTGATACGTCTTTACGAATTTTGATTAAATTCATAACAAATGTACAAGGGCTTTCATCACAGTTTTCGCCACCGTCTGTGAGCAGAATTATATGTTTCTTTCCATAAAACCCCATAAAATCATATTTAATTGCCTGTTTTAAAGAATATGTGATTGGGGTCATGCCTCTTGGTTTTGTTTTGGATAGTGCGTGTTCAATGTTGGTTGTATTGTGGGTTGAAATTGGTGACACAAGAGAAGATGCTCTGCATGCTTCCATAGGAGTAAAACCCATTCTATGACCATAAACCCTTAGCCCGACCCAAGTATTTGGATTTATCTTAGGTAAAATTTCTCGCATCGTATTTATCATCAAGTCAAATTTTGTTGAACCCTCCAGAGATTCTTCCATGCTGTTTGAAAGGTCGAGGATAAATAAAATTCGTTCCCCTTCGGGGTTTGAGGAAAAGTTTTTGTTGTAATTTTGTGGGCTATATACTCCGTATTGTTCCGAAAGTACTGGACATCCTATAAGAATACAACAGGTAAAAATAATAGGCAGAAATAATTTTTTCATATAGAAATTATAAATAGATTTTTGTTGTTATATATTCCCTGCTTTGCTAGTTTTTCATGCTTGTAATATCATGTGTACATATTATAGGAAAATAAGGAAACAACAATGAAAACAAGTAAAGAAATAATAAAACAAGCAGAACGAGATTTGCGTGAACAATTTGAAAAGATTGATGATATCAGAGATTATAATCAAGAAAAAGTATTAAATGCTTTTGTTGAAAATAGAGTTGCTCCGGAACATTTTTATACTGTTTCTGGTTATGGGCATGATGATTTGGGTAGAGAAGTTTTAGATAAAGTTTTTGCTCAAGTCTTTAAGGCCGAAAAAGCTTTGGTAAGAATACATTTTGCTTCAGGTACTCACACTTTAGCTTGTGCGTTGTTTGGAAATTTAAGACATGGCGATAAATTGCTATCCGCTGTTGGAACTCCATATGACACAATGCAAGAGGTTATTGGAACAATGGGAGATGAAGAAACAATACGTTCTTCTCTTATTGGAAATGGTGTTTTGTATGATGAAGTTCCACTAATTAACGGGATGGATGTTGATTTTGAAAAATTAGAAAAAATGGTTGATTCTTCAACAACAATGGTTCTTATTCAACGTTCAAAAGGTTATTCTACGAGAAAATCTTTAACGATTGAAACTATTGAACGAATTTGCAAAATTGTTAAATCAAAAAATCCAAATTGCATCTGCTTTGTTGACAACTGTTATGGTGAATTTGTTGATACGAAAGAACCTTTAGAAGTTGGAGCAGATTTGATTGGAGGTTCATTGATTAAAAACCCTGGAGGTGGGATTGTTGAAGCTGGAGGTTATATAGCAGGGAAAGAATTATATGTAGAAAGAGCTGCAAACCGTTTGACAGCACCTGGCATTGGTTCAGAAGGCGGAGCGATGTTTAACCAACATAGACTAATTTTCCAAGGTTTATTTATGGCACCTTCTGTTGTTTCAGAGGCTGTTAAAGGGGCTGTTTTAGCTTCTAAAATTTTTGATGAAATTGGTTTTGATTCATCTCCAAAATATAATGAAAAGAGAACCGATATTATTCAAAATATCACTTTTGGCTCTCCCGAACCATTGGAACATTTTTGTCGTACAATTCAGTCTTTATCCCCTGTAAATGGCTATGTCACTCCTATTCCTGAGTATATTCCAGGATATGAAGATCAAGTTATTATGGCTGGAGGAACATTTGTTGAAGGTTCTACGATTGAACTTTCTGCGGATGGGCCGATGAGAGCGCCATATGTAGCTTATATGCAAGGCGGATTGAATTATGCACATGTAAAAATTGCGTTAGAAAAAATATTAGATAAAGTTAATAAATAATAATTATTAACAATTGTAAACACGATTAAACTCTTATCCTACTTGATTTTTAGGATAAGAGTTGTTTTTATAGGGCAATTTTCTAAGCTGTAAATACTTTATATATATACGATATATAAAGCTAAATAGATGTGCTTAAAATAAAAGTGAGGATGATTGCATGAGTGAAGACTACAAAATCAATGGTTCATCTTATGATCTTTCTAAAGTGCCAAAGAAAGCTCTTGAAAAAGATGATACTATTAAGAAAAACAAAGCGTTTGATTTAATTTTTGATGCCTTAGATAAAAATAAAAAGGATGCGAAATTAGATTCAAAAGAACTTGCTACTTTCTTTTCAAATTTGAAAAAGGCGGATACTGACAAGAATAAAGACATTTCTCAAAAAGAATTAGAAGCCATTACAAAAGAATTGAATAAGCAAAATTCTGACGGAACAGAAATAAAAGTGGCTGATGTTGAGGGATTTTTCTCTCATGTGATGGCTGAGGCTTCAGATGTTGAAGATAAGGATAAAATTTCTGTGGAAGATGCCTTAAAAGCTGAAGATTCTGATAAAACTGATACAGATACTGACACTGATACAGATTCAGATGATTCTTCTGGTACTCATTCTTATACAGTTCAAATGGATGAAGATTATACAGATATAATTAAACGTTCGTTGAAAGCAAAAGGTGTTGAAGAACCAACTGAGGAACAAATTAAAACCGAAAAGGAAAACTTTGAAAAAAATAATCCTGGAGCTGTAAAACGCAACAAGAGTGGCGTTGAATATTTATTGGTTGGTGCTCAAGTTAAACTTGAGGGCAAGCTAGAAAATAAAGATAACTCTCAAGAGCAAATTGACCTTTGGGTTGATAAATATATAAATAAAAAGGACGTATCTGATAGAGTTAAAGGCTCTGATGATCCTCAAGGTGAAAATAGTCAATCTTCCGAGATCGCTAAAAAGGCAGAAGATGCAGGTTATAAAAAGATTGCTTCATCTGATTTCTTCTATGATGAAAAAACTAAAAAGTACATGAAATATAATGATGAATCTGACAAGTTTGAAGAAGTTCCAAATTTAACTTCCGTTGATAGAGTTGGAAATCAAACATATACTATACCTCTAGAAGGGGGGTAATATAAAAACGGAAATCAAGAAATCTGGGACTAATACCATTACAAATTTATCTGTAAAAAATAATAATAAAACGTATGATGCTGCTGAGTCTGCAAAAATTTTAGGACTAGCTCCTACTTGGGGTAAAAACAAGGGCGTATATTATAATAAAGAGACAAGGCAACATTTTATTTGGGATGAAAAGAACCATCAATTTATTGTTGCAGAGCAGATAAAACAAATGAATGCAGATGGTACATATTGGGATTATTCAGGTAAATTGCATAATCTATAAGAATTAATACTTAAGAGGTGTTTTTAACACCTCTTTTTAGTATTTTGTAAAGATATTTTACTCCCTCAAATTCTATATTGATAGGTGTTTTAGCATATATTAATAAAGGGGGTATTCAATTTCTATTTTGTATGTTACAATGTCAAGGCACAATGTATGTGCACATGAAAAATTTGGTGTATAGAAGTTATATTAAAACAGAAGAGAGGTAAAATTATGTCATTACCAAACGTAGCATATTTTTCAATGGAAATAGCTATGGATCAATCTTTAAGCACTTATTCAGGTGGTTTAGGTTTCTTAGCTGGATCTCATATGCTTTCAGCAGGTTATTTACAAATGCCGATGGTCGGGGTTACTATGTTATGGTCATACGGTTATTATGATCAAAGAATTGATCATTCTGGCAATGTTGAAGTTGCTTATATTAGAAAATATTATGATTTCTTAACTGATATTAACGTTCAAACTGAAGTTGAATGCTTTGGAGAAAAAGTTAAAGTTAAGGCTTATAAAGTAGAACCAGAATTATTTGGAACTTGTCCTGTATATTTGTTAACAACTGATATCGAAGGAAACAGTGATTGGGCTAAGAGTATTTCATACAAATTGTATGATGGAAATGAAAAGATCCGTATCGCTCAAGAAACAATTCTTGGTATTGCTGGTGTAAGAATCTTGCAACAGGTTGGATACAATTTTGATGTTATCCATATGAACGAAGGTCATGCTCTTCCTGCTGCATTTGAATTGTTAAGACAATACAATGGGGATTTGGAAGAAGTTAAAAAACGCACAGTGTTTACAACTCACACACCAGTTGCTGCTGGTAATGAAGTTCACTGGGTTGATAGATTACTTGAAGGTGGATTTTTTGCTGGTGCAAGCCGTGACACAGCAGTTAATTTAGGTGGAGAAAACTTCTCATTGACAGTTGCTGCTTTGAGAATGTCTAGAATCGCAAATGCTGTTTCTCAATTACACGGTTTGGTTGCAAACAAAATGTGGGAATGGGTTGACGGAAGATGCCCAATTAGAGCAATCACTAACGCTGTAAATCTTCAATATTGGCAAGATAAGAGAGTTAAAGATGCTCAAAATGATCCAGAAAAATTATTAGCTGTAAAACGTGAAATGAAATCTGAATTATTTAAATATATTGCTAACGTTGCAGGTAAGAGATTTGACCCAGATGTTTTAACAATTACTTGGGCAAGAAGATTTGCAGACTACAAACGTGCTTGGTTAATCTTGATGGATAAAGATAGAATTGGCAAGTTGTTAGATGAAAATAAAGTTCAAATCATTTTCGCTGGAAAATTCCACCCAGATGATGTTATGGGTAAAGAAATGTTTAACAAATTGTTGAACAGATCTCACTCATTGAAAAATGTAGTTGTTCTTCCTGGATACGAACTTCAATTGTCGGGCATGTTGAAACGTGGTACTGATGTATGGTTGAATACTCCACTAAGACCATTTGAGGCTTCTGGAACTTCAGGCATGTCAGCTAACGCTAATGGTGCAATCCACTTATCTATTTATGATGGTTGGACTGTTGAAGGTACATTCTCAGGTATCAATGGTTATGCTATTGAGTACCCAGAAATAGATGATGAAATGTCATGGGAAGAAAGACATTGGAAAGATCACAAGTGCTTGATGAGCATTATTGAAGATCAAATTATTCCAACATACTATGATAACAAACCAGAATGGGCTAGATTGATGCGTCAAGCTATCAGAACATCTGAAGCTTACTTCAATTCTGACAGAATGGTAATTGAATACTATAACAGATTGTATAAACCAATTGCTCATGATGATGAATGCTCTGGTGGTAAAAAACAAGAAATGAATATTAAAGAAGCTCCAACTTTTGATGCATGGACATTCTCAAATATTAAATAACTTGAAAAATAGATGAAAATAGAGCACTTAGTTAATTTTTAACTAAGTGCTCTTCTCTTTGTAGGTAAATATTATTGCAGAATGTTACGAAAATTCCAATTTCTGAAATTCCTAATAAAAATAAGCCTTTATTAATATGAGAGCTAATAAATCTTAAGGAGTCAGAGATGGTATTTCAAGTTCGTAATGACTTGTTTATTAAAAACAACCAGATAAAACGTCGGGATACAGAGAATAATTGACAAGGGGTACAAGCATCTCACAATGCCCAACCTCAATCTTCTGCTCAGCAGGTTGTTATTATTCAACAGGTACAGCCTAATATGGCTACACAATCAACGTCTGGTGGTTGGGGAGCGAAATTGAACTCGGTTCTTTCATCTTTAGGTGTTGGTTCTACTAAAGCTGCTAAATCAACAACTGCTACTCCAAAAACAACATCTAGCTCTTCAACAAGTTCAACTAGTTCAACTGGAGCTACAAATTCTACTGGCTCATTAAACTTGTCAAAAGAAGTTTCAATGGATAATTTGAAAACTTTGGATGGCATGGTTAATGATTGGGATGCGAAGTTAAAAGAAAATGTTGCTAAACAAAAAGAACTTGGTGATACTTCTGAATTAAAAACTCAAAATGATGATTTGAAATCCGAAACTTCTCAACTTGAATCAGATTTGTCCGGAAAAGAAAAAGAATTAGGCGAAGCTGGTAAACAAGTTAAAGAAAAAAGTTCCGAATACAGTAAAGCTCAAAATAAAACGAAGAGTATTGAAGGTAAATTGAACTCTAAAAAAGCAGAGCGAGATAATGCTCAAAAAGGTGTTGATACCGCTCAATCTGCTGTAGATTCTGCTCAAAGTGAGCTTGATGGCATAACAGGACAAATTTCAGATTTAGAATCTCAATTGGGGTCTTGTTCTGAAGAGGAAAAATCTGCTATTCAATCTAAGATTGATGCCTTAAAGGCAAAACAAACCAAGGCTCAAGAAAAATTAGATAAAGCAAATGAAGATTTGGCTAAGGCACAGGAAAAACTTGACAAAGCAGAACAAGAAGTTGATTCTCTTCAAGAAGAATATGATACTGCAAAAGCCGATGAAGATACTGCTAAAGAAGCATTGGATGAAGCAAAAGATAAAGAAACCGAAGTAAAAGACGAAAAACAAGATATAGAAGATAATATTGATAAAAATAAAGAAACGATTCAAGAAAACGAAAAACAAATTTCAGACTCAGAAAAAACTTTAGATGAATTAAAAACAGAATATGATACATTGTATTCTCAATCTCAAGAAATTCGTTGTACGGCACAAGAAGTTATGGATAAATTGAGTGAAAAAGAAGGGAAAACACCTGAACAAATTGGTGCTCAATTGAATAAACCAGGGCTTCCAACTTATCAAACGGATGATATTATTAAAAATGAAAATGGTACATATTCATCTTAACCACATAGTCAACTTCAAGGTGGAGAATGGGTTTATTATGGAAGTAAATATTCTAAAAAATATTCAGAAGATAAAAATTAATTTTACCCTTCAATAATCAATATAGGTTAAAACCCTTAAGGTGCAATATATTTCCGCCATTGTAACGAAATATTAAATTAATAAAACAAAGGGGTTGAAATCAAAATTTTTTAGATGTACTATATCAAATGTGCAGCGAATGAGTTGCACTTCAGAAATTTTTAAAACCAGATACTTAGATTTTTTCTAACAAACGAAAGTTTTATAAAGTTAAAGAAAAAGATAAAAATTATCACTTGACATTAAAAGTTTAGATGGTAAGATAAGGAAACCGACAGAGTTCGGGAGAGAAACCCAATAGCGAAGCAATCTAGAAGATTGTAAAGCGTTGGAGCCAAGAAATAAATCGGACATTGAAAATAGAATAGCTGAAAACG
>ERZ780198.1755-NODE-1755-length-18637-cov-46.005435_pt1 | contig 18637 bp, 19 predicted proteins | sample MGYA00510979_ERZ780198 | MGnify/ENA primary metagenome ERZ780198 (study PRJEB29588, sample SAMEA2158039) | human gut metagenome | biome: human gut; feature: human-associated habitat; material: faeces | place: Denmark | collected 2008/2010 ...
ACCCGGCTTCCATTGTTTAACTTTTTAGTACGGTATATTTTTACCGAAGTATTGTGATAAGAGTATTATTGATGACTGCGAAGCTATGAAATTAGCAATAACTCCTTCGTTTACTATTTCATCGACGGAACATAATAAAGGATGGGGCCTTGATAATATTTTATCATCAACAAGTAGTGTAAGAATCGTAAGTGGACGTGCTTTATTAACAAAATGTTATGGCGATATTAGATATGATTCATTAGATTATTCTTTTCCTGGTACTTTAATTGGTTTTAGTGTTAAATTATCAGATCTTGACGATATGGAATTGTTGAACGAATTTGATTTTTGAAATTATATGTGTGTTATTAATTTGAAATCATTCCTTGATGGTAGGAGCTATCCAGAGGCTGGCGAATTGTTTTATTCGGAGATTATAAAATATATATCCGATACTGATAGAATTGTGGTAAACATGTCGGATGTTGATTTGCTTCCATCAATGTTTTTGAATGTATCAATTGGTAAGTTGATTGATACATATGGAAAACAGAAAGTAAAAGAAACTATTTCTTTTACTATGATAACAAAGTCACAAGCAAGTCGTCTGAAAGACTATTTTGAAAGGTATTAGAATAGTTTTTGTTTGGAAGTAGTTTACTTCAAGATTGCGGATAGGTTTAACATTATCGATAAGCCGAATGAGCGGTCGTCGCATTCGTCAATCGTGCTTAGGGGCGGTGGCATCATTTTTATGTTGTCGCTGTTGATTTGGAGTGCGTTCTTCGGGTTCCAATATGTTTGGTTCTTATTGGCCGTGACATTGATCGCGGGGGTGAGCTTTGTGGATGATATCCGTTCGCTTCCGGATAGCGTGAGGCTGGTGGCGCAGTTTGCGGCGATGGTGATGATGTTTTATCAGTTGGACATTCTGCATTGGAATATGTGGTGGATGGTGTTGGTTGCTCTGGTGGTGTGCGTGGGAGCTGCAGATGTCATCAATTTTATGGATGGCGTGAATGGCATTACGGGGGCGTATGCATTGGCTTCGCTGGTGCCATTGGCATTATTAAATGCGGGGATGGGGAGTATTTGAGGAGAGGGGAGAGGTAGGGAAAATGATAGACGAGCATAAACAAAATTGATTTGATATTTGCGAGATATTGAAGAAATATTCAATAATGGTTGTTTATCTAAGAATTATTTGATAATTTTACGCCGAATTAGATGGATGTAAATTATAATAAAGACAAATGGTAGCAACTATTTCCGCAGATATTGTAAGTTCTACATCGCTGAATACCAGTGAACTGATTGGCCTTCGAAGACGTTTGCAGGAGTTGTTCGAAAGAATAGCTGAGAATAGCCCCGGTTTTTGGGGAAGAATAGTCAGGGGGGACAGTATAGAGTGTTTCGTCCCGGAATATCACGATGCGCTGAGAATTGCGATTTTGCTTAAGCTTTATGTGAAGATGTCGGTGGCGGAGTGGGACTGTTCTCCATTATTGCGACAGTATGGAATACGTTTCTCCATTGGTATCGGTGCTGTCAGTTTTGCAGACAGAGAGGAGGATATCATAGACGGACCGGCCATATATATATCGGGACGGAATATGGATGCCATCAGCAGAGCTCGCGGTGTGTATTCCTGCATTGAGATTGATGGATGCGACAAGAAAACGAACTATCTTCTGGATTCGTATGTGGCGTTGATTGACAATCTGATGAATTCTTATTCGGCAAAGCAGGCTGAGGTGGTTTATTACAAGTTGTTCGGTTATAAGGAAACACAGATCGGCGAGATGATAGGCGTGAGACAGTCTGCGGTGAATAGCCGTTCGTCATTGGCAGACTGGAATCTTTTGGATAGAGCGGTAAAGGACTTTGAGAACTTTGACTTTGAAAAAATATGTGGGTAGAGATGTTTTTATGTCTGGTGTTGGCTCATCTGGTGGTAGACTTTGTATTGCAGACGAACAAGATGTGCGTGGATAAGGCGGTTAAGAAGTGGCGGAGCCGATATCACTATGGGCATGCCATGGTGGTGTTTGGATTGTCGTGGCTCGTAACTTGGGACCTTGATTTCTGGTGGTGTGCACTGGTTATTGGCGTGACGCATTTGGGAATTGATATGTGGAAGTCGTATCGTGATGAGACAGTGTCATGGTTTGTACTGGATCAGCTGTTGCATCTTGCGGTGCTATGCGGTGTGGTTTATATTTGGACTCGATGCCATGAATGGGCTATGCCGTTTGACATCGAGCCGTGGTATGTTGCCGCTGCGGTAGCGGTCTTGGTGTGCTGGAAGCCTGCAAATATCTTTATCAAGCTGATGCTGAAGCACTATAGTGTGAATATGCCTGCGGATAAAGACAGCGCCTTTAACGCAGGGGCACTGATCGGTACGATAGAACGTTGGCTGATATTGATATTTGTCTGCCTGCAGCGGTATGATGCGTTGGGACTGCTGATTGCTGCAAAGTCAATTATTCGTTTCGGTGACAAAGAGACGGCCAAGACGGAGTATGTGCTGGCCGGAACGCTGATGAGTATTTTTATAGCAGTGCTGGCTGGATTGTTGGTTAGTGCATATCCCGGCCACATTATTTTTATTTAAATTCGTAATGAATCAGAACATTTCTTTAGGAATCATTTTCGTGATTCTGTTTTGTTTGGAAGTAGTTTACTTCAAGATTGCGGATAGGTTTAACATTATTGATAAGCCGAATGAGCGGTCGTCGCATTCGTCAATCGTGCTTAGGGGCGGTGGCATCATTTTTATGTTGTCGTTGTGGATTTGGAGCGCGTTCTTCGGGTTCCAGTATGTTTGGTTCTTATTGGCCGTGACCTTGATCGCGGGGGTGAGTTTTGTGGATGATATCCGTTCGCTCCCGGATAGCGTGAGGCTGGTGGCGCAGTTCGCGGCGATGGTGATGATGTTTTATCAGTTGGACATTCTGCATTGGAATATGTGGTGGATGGTGTTGGTTGCTCTGGTGGTGTGCGTGGGGGCTGCAGATGTCATCAATTTCATGGACGGCGTGAACGGCATTACGGGGGCGTATGCATTGGCCTCGCTGGTGCCATTGGCATTATTAAATGCAGGGATGGGGTTCGTGGCGCAGTCGCTGATTTATGTGGTGATTCTGGCGGATGTGGTGTTCTGTTTCTTCAACTTCCGCCCGAAGGGGCGGGCGAAGTGCTTTGCCGGGGATGTGGGGTCGATTGGCGTGGCGTATATTCTGCTGTTTTTGATAGGTGCACTGATTCTGGCGACGGGGGATATCACTTGGCTGATATTCCTGCTGGTCTATGGCGTGGATGGGTGTTTGACGATTGGCCATAGGATTATGCTGCACGAGAATCTGGGTGAGGCGCATCGCAAGCACGCATATCAGTTGATGGCCAATGAGTTGGGCATCGGTCACGTGAAGGTGGCGTCTTTTTATGCGCTGTTGCAGCTGGCTATTTCGTTAGGGTTCGTTTATCTGTGTCCGGTGCTGGCGAGGGCGTCCGGGATGGGGCTGGTGGCTTGGCATTGGGTTTATCTTGTAGTGGCGCTGGTGGTGCTGGCTGTGGCTTATGTGCTGTTTATGAGGAAGTTTTATCATCTGCACGAGGAGTACCTCGCATCATTGAAATAATCGCTTTCCCGCATATGAAACTCACCACTTCTTTACTCGACGACCTCAGCTCCCGGGCGAAGGCTTCTCCCCGCCTGAGAATGAACCTCGACCTGCGCAATTCTGCAGAGGACGGCAGCCAGCGTATGCTTAACGCCCTGGAGCCGGGGACCATACTGCCGATTCACCGGCACACTCGCTCCACGGAGACTGTAGTGCTGATTCGCGGCTCGGTGCGGCAGAACTATTTCAATCCTGACGGCAGCCTGGCTCAGAGTTTCATCGCCGCCGCCGGCACTTCGCCCAACGCCTCATCCGCCGATTGCTTGGGCTTCAGCGTCCCTGCTGGCCAGTGGCACAACACCGAATGCCTCGAGTCCGGAACCGTATTCATCGAATGCAAGGACGGCGCATACACCCCTCTCGGGCCAGAGGATATCCTGGGGTGAACCGGGTGCTCCTTCCCGACGATACCCGGTCAGTGTTCCGGTGATACCTGATCACTTTTCGGTGGCAATCACTGTTCAAATTTGGATGGCAGTGAACATCAATCTGCTGGAAATAAGCTTCAATGCAGATGACAGAATATTGGCATACGATTCTCCTTACGACCGCCTCAGGACCTGGTACAAGGTCGGAAAAAGTGGCCGCATGTTCATATATTTCGGCGGACTCATCCTTGCTTCATACGTACGATCCGTATGGCAGAAGGACGATGTGTTGCGCAAGAAGTTCTCTTCAACCGAAGATGTGCTCGCCCAAATGCGCATATAGCGTCCAAAGGGTACCAGGTGTAGCGGAGTATACGGTACCGGGCTAGCGCGCAATAGGATACCGGCCCTGAAGGCCTGTTAGATTTGGGTCATAAAGATATATTCATCAATCGTGGCGACTTATGCTATCCTTACCAATGTACTTATTCCGGACGATACCCGTTCAGCATTCCGGTGATACCCGTTCACTTTTTAGTGAGTAAAGACAGATATTTGCTACTTCTCGAAAAGGCGATTCTTGACTGCAAAGAGAAGACCTGGAAGTATCCTAAGGCAATTGTTCCTGTTGCTCTTTATGGTATGCCATATCATATCGACAAGATTCTTGCAATAGCAGAGAAATACGGAATCCCGGTTGTTGAAGATGCTGCCGAAGGTATGGGTTCCCGTTTCAACGGCCAGGTCCTCGGAACCTTCGGAAAGTACGGAGTGCTTTCATTCAACGGCAACAAGATGATTACCACTTCCGGTGGTGGTGCCCTCATTTGCCGCAATCCTGAAGAATCCAACGAGATTATGTGGTATGCAACCCAGGCCCGCGATGCATATCCATACTATCAGCATACTGCCATCGGATACAACTACCGTATGTCCAATGTATGTGCTGGTATAGGCCGCGGCCAGATGACCGTTCTCAACGCGCATATCGCTCATCACAAGCACGTCCAGTCCCTCTATGAGGAACTCCTTGCAGATGTCCCGGGGGTTCATATCCATAAGCAGCCTGCCGACCTTCGTTTCGATGCAAACTTCTGGCTCTGTGCAGCAACTCTTGATCCTGAGGTGCGTATCCAGGGACAGGAGAACGCTTACAAGGAGGTTATCAAGACCGCAGTAGGCGGTGCTGCCGGTGTTATCCATCAGGTAGACTCAGCTACAACCGATTGCCAGCCTAATGAAAATGTCGAGGCTCTTCGTGTCTTTATGCTCGGAAAAAAGATTGAAGCACGCCCTACCTGGAAACCTATGCACAAGCAGCCTGTATATGCCGGAGCACCGGTCTATACCAACGGCGTGGAGGAAGACCTCTTCAAAGTAGGCTTCTGCCTGCCTGCAGGCCCGTATGTTTCAGATGATGATGTTCGATATATCGTGGATTGCATCAAGGAGGCGATTGTAAAGGAATAATGGTCTGAATATCAGATTTTAAGTTTGATTATCTCCCTTTGTCTGGACTTACACTATTCATCTGAGAGGTTGCAGTTGCCGAAGGTTGAGAAGTGTTGTCCGGTTTTGATGAGGTGTGCATCTTGTGTAAGCGCCGCACCGCAGTCGGAATATACGCTCTCCGACTGCTGCAACTCAAGCGCTCCGGGCGGCTCGGCCCAAGGGCCGCCCTCGCGCTTGCCTGCTGCGGGGAGGGGGATTGAGTATAGAGATATTCTATGTAACTTTTATAAAGGAATCTAATGTTTTAACGCAACTACCAATTGTAGTGTAAATGAGTAACATATGCATATAGAAGTTTTAGATTCAAAAGGAATTGATGGCGGAAAAAAATGGTTTCTCTGTCAAGGTAATTTATTTGACTATCTATCTGAATTGAAACAAAACTTTTCAACTTTTACTATTCAACGTAGAATAGTAAAGAATAGGTTCCTTGATGGGCTTTATAATACAATTCTTTCAGGCGAGCCAATCCCGTCGTTCACCTTAACTTGCATTGATGGTATAGATGTCGATGCAAAACAGGTTGAATTGAATTTGGATTCTGTAGAAATACTAGATGGACTGCAGAGAACATTCCGTTTGTGGATGGCATACAAGATATGCACCTTAATAAAGAAAGAGGGTTTGTCTAGTCACATGGATCTTCGTTCTTATCTTGCAGCAGATGATTATGGATACCTTGAATTAGATTTCGTTACATCATCATATTTGAGAAAGTTTTTTGAATCGGATGCAAAGGGAGTCTATTATGATAAACTTTTAAATGCATATAAGGAATTTACGCTCACTTTCACAATATGGACAGGTCTTGAAGATAAGGACATTATTAAAAAGATGCTTATCCTAAATGCCGGTCAGAGACCAATGTCTTCGACTCACCAATATGAACTTCTTTTCCTTAGATATTTTGAATCACCAGAAGTCAATCAGCATATTCAACTTAAACTTTATAGAGAAAAATCACCGGAGTATTCAAGAGTAAAGAAAGGAAATAGAGAAATAGGAGAATTTCAGCTCTCTTCTGCGATTATTGCTCTGCAATCAATGATTGAAAATAAGCCTCAGCGTATAGCTCCAGCTTCACTAATGAGGTGGGATGTGGATGAAATGATGGATGTTGAACTGACAGTGAAGTACTTTGATTCGACATACTTGACAAAGTATTTGCAATACCTTTATAAAGTTGATATGGCTATTTCAAGTAAGGATGAAAAGCATCGCCAGTGGTTTGGTAAAGATACCACACTGAGTGGTGTGTTTGCAGCTTTAGGTAAATGCTTTGGATCACACCATGACGAGGTGTTCATACTTGATACAATAGACCAGTTTATTGATGGAATAGAACGAGGAAAGTATCACTTCAGATTGGAGCAGTTTGAGCAAGCATATAGCGAATTGTCAAGTGTAAGGATTAATGTAGGTAACATAGTACGTAGGGCAATTTTTGCTTATACCGTGAAAATGATTGAAACGGGAAATAGTGATTGGTTATATGCCTTCAAGACTGCTACATCAGGACGCTTATGGTAAGGAAAGACATATATGTAAAAATGCTGGAAGATATTGCAGCACGATTAAACCTTTCTGCTAATGCAATGCCTGATAAGGTGGTAGATTTTGCTGACAATCTGTCGCGCTATCGATTAGGAGATGCTATTGATATATTGGAAGATACGTTTTTCAATTGTAGATATTATAGCGTCTTTAATATGATAAGGGATGTCGAAGGTAGCGATCCTGATAGGCTGGAAGAAGATATTCCTAAGATAGGAAAACTATTCAAACTGTCCATAGTGGATGAATTACAAAAAGTGCATCTGAAGCGGTTTGTCTATACCCGGCCGGATTTGGTTGTGCTACCAACTAGCGCTTTCTTTGAGGAAAATGGCTTGCCTGTAGATTTTTACCTAAGGCCAGAAGTTTTTGTGGCAATAGAAGAGATGTACAATAATGCTGATGCTGCACAAATTTCTGATATTTGGGATCATGTAGATATTTTGTCACCTAATGATATTTTTATAGTCTGCGCTGAACCGGATCTTGATCAAGGGACGTTGTGGAGAAAATATGCATATGCATGTTTGTGCCATGTGGAGAATAATAAATTTGATGTACCATTTGTATTGCAGCATACAGTCAATTCATTTTATTCTCCTTTCATTATTTTGTGGCAATCCAATGTTACTTATGAACAATTCTTTGATGTCTATAATGTGCTGAACGAAGCAAAGCATGCTGGTGATTTTCTAACAATATACTTGAAAATTTACCAAACTTTAGAATACTTTGCATATAGATAAAAACTGGTGGAGATTACTAAAGGAACTCCAAGTACTAGACAATCGTTTATTAGAAGGTTGATGTCGGTAACAGAAAGTTTTCGAAAAGCAGAAGATAAGGAATTCTGTGATGGTTTTAAGAAGTTGTTTCCAACTCCTGTCATGCCAGAGGTTGATACACTTTTGCAGGATCCTGTAATCAATGCCTTTGTGGAGAAATACTATAAAGTGAAGTATCTAAGTGCTAATGACATTAATAAATATGCGAAAGTGGTTTATCAACTGCGTAACAGTATAGTCCACAATAAAGAAGCTGAACTCCATTTCTCTTATGGTAATCTAGATGAATACGAAGTTGTAATACCTTTAATTAAACAGCTGGTGATAACATTGGGTCGTGGAATTGTGCATATCATAAACGATCCGACCAATCAAGATTTGATTTTTGACCGAAGAGAATTGAATTTGTATTAAGCATAAAGATTGCGTAGAAAGGGTAATCGCACGCCATCCTCAATTTTTGTCTAATTCAGAACTGTCCGACTAACAGGGAAGGCTACAAAAAGGGGAAGCGCACAAGAGGACTTAACCCCTGTCCAAACAAAGGGGAACATTATACAGTCCTTGGGAAGAATATGAAATATGCAGGGGAAACCATTTGATGGTTCATGATTCAGAGTTCATAGGTTAATGGCTCATGGTTAAAAAGGTATTGAAAGCTATCTGTTTTTTTTGCTCGTACTTGTTTTGGCCACAGAGACGACCACAGGAAGAACGTAATTAGGTATTGTAATGAGCAGCAATAAGTTCTACCGTATACTTGTTTGGCCACTAATGACCATCATTGTATATGGTACTTTGAGAAGTGTCATATATGATAGGTTATCGCCTTGGTTATGGGGCTATCTGAATCTTCAGGAAGGAACGTGGTTGGATATCACATCTGTTATAGCCGCATTATGCTTAATTGTTGTCGGATGGAAGCACAAACGAACCAAGTATTCTGCTTTTCATATCGGTGCTTTTTGCTCCATAATTATTCTGCTACTCTTTTTCTGGTTGGATAATAGCTCTTCTCCATTCTTAAAAGCATTTGGTAAATATCCAGTCTGGCTACTCTTGTTTTGTTCATATACGCTAGGATTGTTTTCACATTTTATATACGGCATTATTTCTAGGAAGCCTCGTGTCTCTGAGTTCGAACATAGCAGTATTCTTTTATTTCAGGACTTGCCTGTAGAGAATTTAGATGACGGTAAACTAAGATTCGAGGAACTTGCAAAAAGAATAGTTTCATCAATCCTTGAGTATAGAGGAGACCGGTCTTTCAGCATAGGTATTACTGGAGCCTGGGGGCAGAAAAAACGACCTTACTAAACTTTGTGAAGAACTATCTCTTAACCTGTAAGGATGTTATAATCATTGATTTCTCACCGAGACAGTCTGCTGCAGTTCAAGACATTCAAAGGGACTTCCTGTTTGAGTTTGGAAAATCTTTGGCAATATATCATTCGGGTGCACAAAAGGTTACTGAAAGGTATATGCATGCCATTGGAACCCTGCCGGATAGTCTTTGGGCAGCAAGAGTGATAGGGGCGATAGGTAGTCGGGACGTTTCAGAGAAGAGGAAAGAGATTTCTGACATTATCAGCGAGATAGGCAAGAGGGTTATTGTTTTTGTTGATGACTTTGACAGACTTACTGGTGAGGAAATTCAAGAGGTGCTAAAGCTGATAGATAAAAATGCTGCCTTCAAGGGAACATTCTACCTTACTGCGTATGACAAGACGCATACGAATAGCGTAATTGCTAGTTACCAGGGAGATGCTACAGGAACAAGAGATTATACAGATAAATACTTTAATCTGGAAGTTTCTGTTCCTATCCGGTATTCGGGAAGATACGTAGGCATCCTTAGGGAGTATCTATACTCTTTGTCAGATACGAAGATAATAGGTTGCTCGCACGAAGAGATAGAAAGTGCGTTGCCTCGTCTTTATCCTTTTATGACCAAGTATCTTTCTACCGTCCGGGATGTTAAGCGATTTGCAAATCTCATTTCGGTTTATCTGCCGCAAGTTGAGCATGATGTTTCGTTAGAGGATTTTTTACTGACCACACTCATAAGATATAAGTTCCCTGATGAATATGTGAGGTTGGCGAGACACGAATTTGTTGCTCTTAGAAGTGGCAATGGAATAGAGAAGAAAACATTTATCCTGAACATTCTCAATGGCGACAAACCAAATTGCAAAGATATCTTAGATGCGCTGTTCTCTGAAAAGACTGCAAAGAAAGGGTATAGAAGGGTAACTCATCAGAATTCTTTCGACCATTATTTCTATGATTATGATGTCCTTGATTTACAGTTTAAGGATTTGTCTAAGATTCTCGATGCGTCAATAACACCAGAAGATTTCAGAAAAATAATCATGCCGTGGTTGTCGAACGACAGGATGAAGAGTGATTTGATTGAGTTCGTTTTGTCTTATGAACAATCTATCAAAGGTGTTGATGATGCGAAAAGGTACTTGCGATTATTCTTTTTGACAAGGACGTATTGTGAATCAAGGGACTTGTATATCGCATCCTTGTCGTATTTATTAGAAGGAAATGTTGAAGAGAATATAAAAACATTCAAAAAAAAAGTGACGCAAAAGAATTTAAGGGGTTCTTTAAGGCGGCATTAAATGATATGTTTGAGTGGCCGTTATCAGTGGAAACGCTCCATGATGCTCTTCATGCAGTAAACACCTTGGATGCCGGAGAGGTTCCAAAGTTGATTTTCTCCCCAGAGGAACTGATGGAGTTTGCAAGGAAGAAACTGTCAGTTGCAATTTCGCACATCCGAGAAGGAAAAGTAGACAATTGGGAAGTATATAGAGTTCTGAGAGCCTGTGTCACAGAGTATATTCCGAACGGCCCTGGTGAATCAATAGATGCAGAGGCGTTGGAAACGTTAAAGGAGGCTATCCGAGAGAATCCTGAATTCTTCTTAAAGGATGTTTTAGGTCATAGCAAGGCTCCAAAACAGTTTTCTGGCATTCAGCTTCAGTTTAAAGAAGAATTCCCTTTCTTTGGCTTGTTTAAAAGTCAGGAAGGTTTTAAGGACTTTATAACAGAATTGTCCCAAAGAACAAATGAGCAGATTACTCTGTGTCTTTCACAGTTTGCTGATTATTGTGTTGCCCAGCAGACATGGAAACCCATACTGCACGTAAATGGTGACCTTGGTCGTATAAAGCAAAGTGATTACCAGATGTATAATAAGCTCTTTGAAGGAGAACCGGTAGATGCGTAAAGAGAATAGCTTATGAACCAGAAGGCAATTGACAAAATACACCTGTGCTTGAATGAGCTACAGATGATGAAGCAACTGATAGATTTGAAGGTTGCAGATGACTTTTGTAGTAGGATTCTTGGTGTCTACGTGATGATGCGCGTGGATGACATCACGAAGATGTGGAGCCACAGCATACCAAAAACGGATACTAACTATCCGCAAGCAGAGGCTGTGAAAAATCAGTATAACCAAGGTCTGCGTCAGGTTAGGGATAAGTTGGGCGCTCATTTCCAGACGCCTAATGGGAAGGTGGATTTATTTGCCAGCGTTGAAGTATTCAGATTTATTGATTATGCTAACACTGTTTGTCTGATTGATGCTATCATAAGAGTACAGTCTCTAATAGAGGGCATCGAAGTTGTCACGAAAGGTTTCTGTGATGAGGACCTCAGAACGGCAAAAGAAACTCTAGAAGTCTTGAATTCAGATGATCAGGCATACCTTACTTGCGGAGCATTAGACACCTTCGGAATCAATAAAGGCGGGCTTATGAGTTGCACCGAGCCGCAGGTGAAAGGCCAATACCTAAAAAGTATTGAACTGATGGTGGATATGGCGGCCCAGCTCTATAAACAAACCTATAAAGAGAAGAACGCTGAAAGAATATTCAAGCGGTTATATGTCTGTATGGTGTATAACTATCACGACAACTTGATTACGAGAACGGACATCAATAATAAGGCTGTTCAGTACGAAGAAGGTTTTGACAAGTTATTCCTTCAACTTATTTCGAAGACTGACAATAAGACGATGTTGGAAGGAGCTTTTAATAAGTTCGAGGCAATATATAAGGTTGAACCTACCATTAAAAAATATCGGAAGGTTCGTGACCATGCTTGTGCCCATCTGGATGAAGACAGTGATGTGACTGATATCAACAAAGAGTTAGATGCACTGGACATACAGATTATTAAGAATGTATATGACAATATGTTACAGATGTTCAATTTCATTTGCAACAATGTATTGTGCCTTACTGCACTCAGATTACCAGCCCGCTCACCCTTATATGGTGCAAAAATGGAAACTGTCGGTGAAATAGAAAGTTTTTATGGTGAAAAGCCGGATGTGGGTATTCCGCCTCAAATGGGATGTGTTGAGATTATGCGCGCCATACGACGACGGAGCTCGGACTATGGTGAAGCGTGCGATGCTTTGCAGAAAAAACTGATGTCGAGAGATGTAGTTGAGTATCAGGAGATAACAGCTTATATAGCTCAAAGACTGAAAGAACCAAGCGTGTCAGATGAGGAGCAAACAACCTTGCTGATGGCGTTAAAACATGCAAAGGGAGGTAGTCCGCAAAGATTGCAAAGAACGCTTATGGCAATGATCAATGACCCGGATATATTCAAATTGCATAGCGGGCATCTGCTTTGGTTGCTATCTGCTATCTGTATAGAAGACGAAGATATAGACATCCCCAAAACATTAGATTCGGTAATTGTACAAAATCAACCCATACCAACAGCCTTGGCATTGCTGGCGCTTTTGCATTTAACATTAGAGAAAGGCAGAAGTCGCATTGTGGCTAATAAAAAGAGCCATAAAGTATCGGACATTATTAAAAGTTATTGTGATGCTGTGACTCATCCTACTGAAAAATGTATGCTGATGCTGGTGCTTATCCAGCACTGGTTCTGGGATACAGAGTATGCGTATGATAGATCCTATGAATGTGAATACACGAAATACTTTGAGGATGAGATGAAAAAGTCTTTGGAACAGTATTTTGGGTACATCAAGATGACAGATAAGAAAGAGCGAGATTTGTGTGAATTGTATCTTCAAAGGAAATGGCATGTGCTATTACTCTACAGACTTGCAGAGATGGAGAAAGTGAGAAACCAAAAGCCTAATCTGTTCGCTGAGGCTTGGCGTTATAACTGCTTTATAAGAACCAAATGTAATTTATATGAGGCATTTGGAGTAGGCTTTATGGATGAATTTCTGGGGCTTAAGGCTTATGCAAAGATTATTTTTGAGACGCTGGTTAAGGAGAATCCTATAAACGACGATGCCATACAGACTTTGGCAGACTTTTATAAGCGGAATCCGGGACTAAAGAAATGAGAGTTTGATTTTGCCGGTGATGATATTATGAGGGGGTAGTTTATGGACGCATCAAAAGAAACAATGGATAACCTAGGGGGTAGTTGTGAAATTGACTTAAAAATATAACAAATTGATTGTCAATATGATAAATACTTTGTATCTTAGTAAGAGAAAATAAAAATTCCTCCGAACACCGTGGAAAAGTGAACTTCGGAGGAAATGAGTAAAATTAACTCATGGCAAAAGTACGAAATTTATCTGACACTCAGCAATAGATTGCGTTTACAATGATTCGGCGGATTGGTTGACTAAATGCAGAACCATCGCTCCGGAAATTGACGCAATTGCACACCGTTATGATCTTTATGCCAAGACCGGTTCTGTCGATGAAGAATTTCTGATGCTGTCTTCAGATAATGTCAGAGTGACCAATGTTCACAATTCCAACTCTTTTCGGTATTATTCTCTCAATAGAGGTTGTTAAGGACAATCATCTTCTTTCTGACGAAGAGCGAAACTATTTTGATTATTATATGTACAACTCAAAATATACCAACGGTCCAGCTCTTCGAAACCGCTATGTCCACGGCAGTCACGCTGCACCTGATAAAGAAAATATCCATCGCAATAAATTTCGAAGAATGTAAAAATGTGGGAGAGATTTGTTACTTTTGTAGGAGTTAGTATGAATATGTATGGCAACATTGATTAATACTCCTATAGACAAGCCTTTCGATCCGTCTTCGCTGAAGGTGGAGGTAAAAAATACAACTGTCGGACAGCTGACGGATATGTTGAGGAATGGGATGATAGATTTGCAGCCTGATTTTCAGCGTCACGGGGACCTTTGGGGCGCAGCCAAGAAGAGCAGGTTGATTGAATCATTGATTTTGGGGCTTCCTCTCCCGAGTTTTTATTTCTTCATTGATGCTGAAAAGGAGAAATGGGTAGTTATTGACGGGCTTCAGAGGCTCAGCTCAATCAACTCATTCATGGTGGAAGAAAGCCTTAAATTGACTGGCTTGCAATTTCTGGATAAGACGCATAATGGGAGATTTTACGAGGATTTTTCTTATTTTGAGCAGTTGGAGATGTCCATGCGTTCGGTTACTTTGAATATTATCTCCGGAGCTTCTTCCGCTGAGGCCAAGTATATTATTTTCCAACGTATCAATTCGGAAGGGACGAAACTTACGCCAGCTGAAATCCGTAACGCTCTGTTTCATGGACCTTCAATGGATTTGGTCAAAAGGCTTGCGGAAAGTCCTTCCTTCGAGAATGCTACTGACGGAAAGGTTTCCAAGAAGCGCTTGCTTCACTATGATTTTGTCTCAAGATTCTTTGCATTCTATATTTTGGGATTTAAAGCATATCCCGGTAATAATATGGACGTCTTCATCGGCAAGGCTCTTGAAAAGATGAATGAGTTTACCAGCGAGGAGGAATGGGAGAATGTGGAGAATGCTTTTTTGAATTCTCTCTCCCTGTGCAAGTCACTGCTTGGCGCGGATACATTCAGGCAGCCGCTTACTGATACCGAGCGTAGAAATGCTAATATAAAGTCCAATCCTATATCGCTGTCACTCTTCGAGGCAATGATGTGGTCGGTGTCCCAATTATCTGAAAGTGAAAGACTTGAGCTGCTGAATCGGAAATCTGTTTATGTGGAGAAATATGCCGAGATGTTTGAAGATGAGGCTCTCAGGAAGAATTTGAGTAATGGCACCAATAGTTCAAGATCGGTAAATTACAGGTTTATGGCAATGGAGAAACTGGTGATGGATGTGTTAAATGGATAATGTATGATAAAGCGTTATAATATTCACAATTTCAAGAATCACGCTGATACTAGCCTGGAACTGGGCGGCTTGACAATCCTTACTGGAATTAACGGTATGGGTAAGTCCTCTGTCTTCCAGTCTATGCTTATCCTACGGGAATCGTTTCAGAAAAGACCTTCGATGAGAACGCTTTTTCTGGATGGGGATTCTTTCTTTTCAGTAGGCTCAGCCAGCCTTGTCAATAGGAGTGTTGCAAACGACGGAAACTTGTTGAAACTGGGCATGATTACTGATGAAGATAATCTTGAATTTGCTTATCAGTATCCTGTAGGAAATGAAAATGAGATGGAATATGTTGGGGAGGATTTAGGTGAGGCTGCCGAGCGATTGGAGCGAATCCCTCTATTTAACGACAACTTCCAGTATCTGAGCGCATTCAGAATGGGACCGCAGTCCATTTATCAGTCAAATACCGGTGTGGTTGACAAGCACAGACAATTGTCAAAGAAACTTGGTAGGGGAGAGTATGTCGCATATTTCTTGAGTGTTTTCGGAAGCGAGATCATCACAATTCCCGCGTTGGCATATCAAGATTCCAAGGATTTGAGCCTGAAACGTCAGACTGAACTTTGGATGGGAGAGATTTCAGATGGGGTGAAGTTGCAGATTAACCAGAGCAGCTCTCTGTATGAATTGAATTACGGCTATGAAATTCCCGGTAAGGTTACGACATATCACAGTGCCATCAACACCGGCTTTGGCATATCATATGTGCTTTCTGTTGTAGTTGCTGTCCTGTCGGCCCGCCCTGGATCGCTCCTGCTGATTGAGAATCCTGAGGCCCATATTCATCCTTCTGGACAGGCAGCGTTGATGAAGCTCCTTTCGATAGCGGGAATGAATGGTGTTCAGATTATTCTTGAGACTCATAGTGATCATATAGTCAACGGGGCATTGGTAAACTGGAAAGAATGTTCGGCTGACCGTAATCTCTTGTCTGTCTATTACTTTGAGCGGGACGAAATCCTGAACTCGCGGCCTGTTAAAGTCGAGATTGGCTCAAATGGCCGAATCCGGAATGCTCCGGTCGGTTTTTTTGATCAGATGAAAGCTGATTTGGAAGTGCTGTTTGATTTTTGAGATGGGATATGAATAGATTGTTTTTGCTGATACCAAGTGTTGGGGATGAGGATGCGGATCCTGATGCCGCTTATCTTAAACAAGTTGGACGGATTGATAATGAGGAGACTATTTCAATCTTGAAGCGGATTGTGCAGAGTATGAAATTGGTTGAAGGGGAAGATTATGAGATGTTTTATGATGAGAAATATCTCAAGAAGTTGCTCAAATCTTCGGATGAGGGAATGCCGCAGATGTCGAATTTGCTTGTTTTTTTCAATGATGCGGATAGTATACAGCAAAAGGGGATTGGCAATATACCGCTGACCATCAACGGTGTTGCTGTTGACAGTGGTCTGGTCAATGCTTTTGTTGAGGGTAAAGTGTCTGGCAAAGTGCTGATTAACAAGGATGCCTTGGCGCAGCCGGATAGCCCTCCTGTTGTCTATGATTCAGATGGTAAATGTCTGAGGCTTAATGTTTTGCGCTGCGATTCTAAAGAAGTTTACTTGTGGTTTGTAGAGAACAGGATTCCGCAGCGGGTGCTGGATAGCAATTATAAGAAGCATGGTCGTACGGTGAAAACCGGCAAGGGCGGATCTCCCATTTCAGCATTGACATATCCCGAAGAACAACTCACTGAATTCCTTAAGCGGGCTGTCTCTGCCAACAAAACTTCAAACCGTCTCTATTTCAAGGATAGAAAAAATGACAAGATTATCATCTTCTGGGATGAAAATCTTGCAAATCCGACTTTTCATGCAATGGAAGTCGATGCCGGGAATCAAGAGGAAATCCAAAAGATTTACAAACTTGGCGGACGTCGGCTTCTGGAGATTATTGATATTACGGCGGATTTTGTTTAAGAGGATGAGGCCAATGCGTGGAAGGATCGAATTATTCAATATTACTACTGATGCGTTAATTTTTTCAAAATAAAGTTAGTTCATTGACATCCTGATTTAGAATGAGTGGTTGTGGCGCTGGTTTGTCCAAAGTCTGAAATAGAATGTTAAACGCCTATTTATAGGCACATTATAACGAATTTATTTACGTATGAAATTTACTTTCTTGAATACCAAGCATAAGCTTGGAATGCAGATATGGGGAGACAGGGATACATTCCATGAACTTTATGAATTGATCAGCGATTGCTGGGAATGCGTTGAACCTGGTATGTCGCGTGCAGTTGAGTGCTCTTATATTGGAGTTTTCTCGTATTTCTGCTATACTGTCCGTCATACTTTTATGGGTGACAGACTTGTGAAATTGGATGGAAAGCCTGTCATGGGATGGAGTGATGGGATGCTGGATCTTTTTGAGGAAGAGCAGGATCGGTTCGAGGTGGGAATGGAATTTTCCTGGCCACAGGTGCTGTTCATTATGGCATCGTGGTGGGAGTGCCTGAAGCATAAAGAGTGCCCTGCGCGTGTGCTGCCTGTTATGCGTGAGTTATCAGAGAACATAGAGTGTTTGTTGCGGGAAAGAAGCAAGACACAGTATCCTTCTGTTGAACCATTTGTCAAGGGTGTTATTTATGCTGCCAATCCGTATCTCATGCAGACGATGGAGCATATCAATGTGCAGTATCTTCAAAGATCAAGGTTTGGGAGAGTTCCTCTTACTTATCTTGCAGATTTGATGGTATGTTCTGCGTTCGGCACCTGGGATTATAACAACTACCTATCCACCTTGAAGAAGCACGCCAGGAGACTCGGATGCAACATCGAAGACCTCCAGGAGCAGGTGGATGAGACTGTTTATGATATTGATTTGTGATTAATGGTTGTTCTGTGATGAGGAAGATGTTATCGGCGAAGGCTGGGGCTACGTTTAGTATGGATTGTCCGGAGTTTACTTATGCGGTGCGGAAGGATGTGGTGGAGATTATTTACAAGGTTAAGCCGGGTGTGTATCTGGTTGTGAACTTTGCGAGGGTTGATGCTACGCGTGGGATGTTGTTTGTAAATTGGGGAAGGTTCTGGGGCAGGATGACGAATGAGAGGTTGCAGTTGCCGAAGGTTGAGAAGTGTTGTCCGGTTTTGTATGAGGTGTTGACGGGTGGTGATAAGGATGGGATGATTGAGATGGAGTTTGGTGTGAGTGCTGAGGATGCGGATCATGGTTTTGGCCTTGAGGTTCCTTTGTCTGATAAGCTTCCGTTGCTTCTTTCTTTGACTCCTTCTATTATCAATAAGGCGGGTGCGATGCGTTTGAAGATGCTGACCATCTACAATGAGCTTGTGACGAATCCGCCGTTCCCTGCCTGGAAGTCCGGTCTTGATGAGGTTTGGGAGTAGGGCATTCTAGAATGATATTTTCAGAAACGCTCTATTGAGATGGCCGTTTCTGTTTAGACTCTTGACTGTGATTTTAAGTCTGCTTCTGCATTTTTTATAGAAAATGCGGGAGTGGACTTTTTTTATGTGTCCTACGAATGTATCTCCTTTGTAGGCTGTAAGCATCCGACGAAATGCATATTGTAGCGGGGAGAGATCCTCGCTACTTTTGC
>ERZ780198.1758-NODE-1758-length-18599-cov-13.379907_pt1 | contig 18599 bp, 12 predicted proteins | sample MGYA00510979_ERZ780198 | MGnify/ENA primary metagenome ERZ780198 (study PRJEB29588, sample SAMEA2158039) | human gut metagenome | biome: human gut; feature: human-associated habitat; material: faeces | place: Denmark | collected 2008/2010 ...
CACTGATATAGTTGCTTGATAAATCTTGTTCAATTTGCACTTGCAATCTACCTATGGGTTTCCATGTCGAGGTTATTCAAAATATCCTTAATGTTATCGGAAAAGCCCTGAATATAAGCCTTAAAGTTTTCCGCAATGTGGTCGGCATCGTTGCACAGCTCCTGCAAAGTGAACTCGCTGACATTATAGAACTGATAGCCTGAAATCCTATACATAGCCTTAGCAGGGTAATTAGGGTTCTCATTATATTTTGCTACGACATCAGCCTTAGTCTTTGCCAAAGCGCACTCAAAACGACGGATAATCGTCATAGGGATAATAACATCACCATACTTATCCGGCATATACGTACCACGCAGCTTATTGGCAATACTCCAGATAAAATTCGCCTCTGCGCTTATATCAACGGGATTATCATCCCAAAGCACATCAATCTTCTTAATATCAGTCACAATAAAACCTCCTGAAATTATTCTTTGACTTCCGCTAAGCCTTTTTCATATGTAAGTATTCCGTCATCCATAAAAATATATCTCCACTTACTGTTCATAATTTTTGAAGCAACTTCTGGATTTTCTAATGTATTCAATGTTAAATCCTTATAACGAACCTCTAACTTCATATCAGCAAGATAGCTATTGCCAGTGATAAATGCCTTATCCAATTGATTTTCAACAAATGATCTAGCTACTTTTACTGTTATTTTTTTAGAGTCAAACAAGTTATCACGTAACGCTTGAGGCGGATTATTCTGTACAACCGGAACCAATGCTTTGGATAAAGCTTTCTTAGAATTATCAATCTCTAAATTAATTTTACGTGCTAAATCCTTCTTAGTTAATTCTATTTCATTTTGAATTTCCTGAATCTCTCTTTCAATTTCAGGTATTTTGGACACAAAACACATTGCGCCATAACCAGTTAAATTTAAAGTATACTTTTCTCTTAAACGTTTAACAGAATCTTGAATTTTTTTAGTACGTTTCACGAGGTTGCTTTCTTTGTCAAAAGTATTAAACAAATTGTATGTTGCAGAAAGCTGCTTCTGCACATTTTCATCATCTTTGGCAACAAGTAATAAATCACTTGGAATTTTTACTTTATGCTGTTTTATATTGAATCCAGACAACTGTATTTCTATAAACTTAATTCTAGCATTATATACGTTTAATTTTCTATGTAAATCTAACTTAGGAGGATTCTCCTTAATAATTTGCAATGTTTGGGAAATAGATGTATCAGTAAGAGTGGTTACAACTAATTTTTGCGTATCTGATTGACTATCGGTCAGTCCTTTTTCCTTTGCAAATTGTTTGTTCGCTATCTCTACAACGTTAAACAAACCAGCAACAGCATCATAATCGATAATGATACCATTAGGAAAACTCTCTTTAACCGGATTTTCAACAATAAGAGGGGTAGGAGAATATATCAATGCTTCGTCATCAGCCACAAGAACATTTATGCGTATATTATGTGTTTCTTGCATTTGTATGCCAGCATCTCTTAATATTTTCAAACTTTCAGCATAGCCATAACCAATTCTGTACACATCACTGTTATTATCAAAAATTATATTCTCAACCAAATTCCTTTTCTTAACAACAGCATCAGCAACATTAGAATTAAATCCTGTACCAATAAATGCTACACGAGTTTTAGCTGTATTTATTTTCGAAATCAAATATTCCTCAGTTATTGCTACAAAAGAAGCCTTTTTTCCCATTTTATCACCTCATATAATATACTCAAGCAGCAACAATATTCTTTTGCTGCAGCTTGTCCATTACTGATCTGAAACTGTTGTTAGTTATCTTATCAACACGAAATACCGGTGGATAACCTTGTTCAGTTTCCATTGCAACTATAGCACTACTATAATTACCTTTCCCCACGGTACTATGCGGAATAGGTCCTACGATAACAGCAGCATATTTATCTGAATAGCGCAATTTAGAATAGTTATATTTTTGGCTGCCATCATAGTCAAGGAAAAACTCAAACCGGTCACCGGCAAAACCCATGCTTTTCGCAACTCCGGTAAGATGGCGCTTATTAGTACGGGAATCTCCCAATACTAATATTTTACCATAGATTTTAGGATTATAAAAAATATCTCCTCCTAAGAGTTGGCTCAACCCCATCATTTCCAACCAATCGGCAAGTTTTCCGGCTCTGTTAAGAGAAGAAATTGCTTTTTCCAAAGCACCCTCGGCAAACTCCTTCATTAAAACTTCAGAGAGTTCGTACATCTGCATGTCATTTAACACGTTCACTCACCAGCCTTTCCGTTATCAATTACATGACGCAGTCTGTCCTTAGCATTCATGATTTTCAAATTCAAAATTTTCAATTCGTCAACAATGCTAAGATATTTTTCTGCTATTTCATTTTGTTCTTCCATATCAGGAACAGGTACAAGCATCTTTTTCAGACGTTCCAAGCTGATAACTTGCATTGCAACTCCGGTAAGCAATGCGCTCAAACCGGCTATGCCTTGTTCACTTTCAAGGTACGCTTTAAGATAAATCGGGTTAATTTTACTCGTATCGGCACGAAGAATAAGCAAGTTACCGACAGGCAAAACCTTAGTCCCGGCTTGTTCGTTAAACAATGCCACTTTAAACGGCGAACCATTACGCGACAAAATAATATCGTTGTCCTCCAACAGATATTTCTCGTATTTTTTATCAATGCACCTGATTTTAGGTAAACGATTGTCTACCATGCCATCATGCACTTCCGAAAGGCGCAAATAGTAATTCGTTGAAGCATCGTTTTCATCTACAGATAACTTATCTAATGCAGAAGCGGTGATTGCAACACTTCTTCCGAATCGTACAAGTTCTTCCAAAGGTTTTCCGTTTTTAATTGTATCTTCCGGCACTGCCAGAAAACGTGTAGGCAGCAAAGTATAGTCGCTTTTGCTGAGATCATCTATGGTAACGCATACGCTTTTTTCACCGGGATGATTATAAGCGTCAATAATCGCCTCTATGTTTTCTTCAGAAAACTCATTTTGACGTCTTCCGGGGGTAAACATATCAGAAGCATCGACCATCTTTACTTCTTTATTGCCCCTGCTCAGCACTACCATTACAGGTTTTATGCTCATATAGGAATACATTTTGGTCGGAAGAACTATTACAGCCTCTACCAAACCATTATGTACTAAATACTTTCTAACCTCACGATCCTGATTGGTAAACATGCAGCCTTCAGAAAAAAACGCCACAACTTTACCATCCGGTGCAATATTGTCCAGAGCCAGCAAGCCACAAACCCAATCCGCTGCTGTACCGCTTCGCAAGAACGGATAAATATCACTGAGTTCAGGAAATTTATTGCTAAGCGTTCTAACCCTTAAGCCAAAAGGGTGAGTACTGATAACGAAATCATAATCAGCTTTTCCACGCCCAACAAGACAGTACTCAATAGGACTGCGTCTGATTACTTCTATCTGAACGCCAAGCGCAAATGCCTTAAGTTTAGAAATAAGTACTCCGTCACGACTTAATTCCAAGCCTGTAACAGCAAGGTTATTGTGCCGGCAAACAAGGCTGGTTAATATATCACCGGAACCGGAATACAACTGCAATCCTTTGCCGGGTTCGGATTTGATACGCAAGAACCTTTCAGCAAGTTGATTTAAGCTTGCCGGCAAGTTATATGAATTTGTTCTTGCGTCATTATCGGAAACACTTAACAAGACTTGTAAAAAGTCTTCCGTTTCATACATTTCCAAAAGCTGTTTTACATCGTCCCAAACTACGTCTACCTTCGTGCAATGATAAATATCAGCTTTTATATTTTCAGGTAAAGATGCAATAGCTTCTCTATAGGTGACGATACCTGCTTGCAGACTGCTTGCTGCAAACAATACCAAAGTAATAGCAGCCTTATCCAAGGCAGTATAACCAGGCAGCAAAATTCTTAAGCCTTCCTCGATTTTCTTAGACAGATTTTCTGTTTGTTTACTAAATTCGTTATTTAACAATTAAAACACCTCCATAGCGTTTTCAAGAAAGTTGGTCGCAACTTTTATATACATTATAAGCATACTCTACCCCTTTGTCAATAGTTTGCAGTAACTTTTTGCAAAAAGTTACTGCAAACTATCTAATGTTTTCTGTATGTATTCTAGAACTCTTCTGCGCAACTATTCTCCCATTTCTGATTTTGCGTTTCACGTCATCTCTTTTCAAGTAACACCTTCAAGATTCAGTTTTCATTTTGAAGGTTTCTGTTCGTCGGCTCAGAACTTTGCCCACTATTGATTTTCCGCAACAGCATCCGGCTTCCTTCAGATTCCACATCACGATGGACACCCTTGCCTTCGGCTAACGCTTCCTGCTACCAAGCGCGCAATAAACCTTCACACCAAATTATCACCCACGCTAAACGCTCTCATGCAAAACAACGCTGCTCGTCCCCCAAGACAAGCAGTTTTGTTTTGCATAATTTTTTGGGATTTTCCCTGTTTACTTAACGTTTCGTTAACTTTTATTTTGTTAGAATGAAGGAAAGGAAAAGGTAAAATCACACATAAAAGAAAGAGGTTATTAATATGGACCAAAAACTTGACAAACTTGCTGATTACATCCTGTCCCTCCTGCTTACTAGCAGCGACAGCGATACCCTCGATAATAAGGAGAAGGCAGCCTAATGCCGCGCGCCGTTATTTACGCACGCTTCTCCAGCGATATGCAGCGTGAAGAATCCATCGACGCACAGGTACGCGCCTGCTGCAGCTATTGTCAGAGCAAAGGCTATCTCGTCGTTGGCCAATATGTCGATGAGGCCAAAAGCGGCCGCGAGCTGACCAAGCGCGACGCTTATAATCAGATGCTGGCCGATGCGCTAGAGGATAAGTTTGATATCATCATTTTCCATAAAATTGACCGCAACAGCCGCAACGAGCTGAATTACTATATGACCAAGGATAAACTGGAAAAGCTGGGTATACGCTATGAATACGCAGTGCAGCACATAGACGCGTCGCCCGAAGGCCAGATGATGGAAGGTGTGTTCGTGTCGATGGCTGCTTATTACAGCCGCAACTTATCCAAAGAGACCAAAAAAGGCCTGAACGAAAACGCCTACAAGGCGCAATTTAATGGCGGTTTCGCACCTTTTGGCTATAAAATCGTTGATAAACACTACGTCATTGACGATCAAGAGGCTGAGGCTATCCGCCTGATTTTTGATTTATATGTATCTGGTCATAGCTCCAAGGATATCTGCTGCGCACTCGCGACTAAAGGCTATACTACCCGCAACGGCAAGCATTTCGGAAAAAATACTATATACGATATTATTGGAAATGAGCGTTATTCCGGCACTTACACGTTCAACAAAGTACCTCGCAAGAAGGGCGGTCGCAACATGCATTCCAAGTCTCGTCCCGATGATTTTATACGCATTGAAGACGCCATCCCCGCAATTGTCAGCAAGGATATCTTCCAGCAAGCCATGGACCGCCGCAGAATCAATAAAGAAAGACCAGCGTTCAAATCCAAGGTTAACTATCTTTTGAGCGGCAAAATAATTTGTGGTCATTGTGGTCAAGCTATGGGAGGTCATAGCGTTACTCCACACAAAAAAATGTACTCTTATTATGGTTGCCTCACAAAAGAGAGAGTCCCCCTTCAAAGCTGTCCGCAAAAAACAATTCGCAAAGAAGAAGCAGAGCAAGCAGTACTGGACAAAATTAAAACAGAAATCCTCACTCCTGAAGCCTTTTCCTATATTGCTGACAAAATGCAAAAAAAGTACGCAGCACAAAAAGGATCTATTGATAAAGACATTGCTCGCAAGCAATCTCAGCTTACCCAAGCTGAAGCGAAGCGCACAAATTTGTACAAATTAGTCGAAAACGGTCTGCATGATGATTTCACTATAAATAAAATACGTGCTGCTAAAGAAACGATTGAAACATTGCAAACAGAAATCAAAACTCTCAAAAAGGCAAAGCAAAATAAAATTTTAAATGACCGGGAAATCGAAAGAGCATTCCAGCTTTTTCGTCAAAAACTGAATGATATGTCTGATGTAGATGCCAAAAAATTACTTATCGATTTATTTTTAGACAAAGTAATCGTCACTGATCAACACCTTGATATCAAACTTTCGAGTGATGCTATTACTAATATGCTTCAAAAATAATCTATTATGCCATAAAGCAGGAGCTGCTATACAATCGTACAGCAGCTCCTGCTTTTTAAACACAAAAAAACTGATTGACTTCTACAAGTTCAATCAGCATTTTCTCTATTTGTGATTCCAATCAGATATTTTCTATCTAATTGGTGCCGCGGACCGGAATCGAACCGGTACGGGTATCACTACCCGAGGGATTTTAAGTCCCTTGCGTCTGCCAGTTCCGCCACCGCGGCAGACATAACTACTTAACACCTTTTAAGAAATAAAAATGGAGGCGACACCCAGAATCGAACTGGGGATAAAGGTTTTGCAGACCTCTGCCTTACCGCTTGGCTATGTCGCCTTAAAAGGTGGAGCGGAAAACGAGATTCGAACTCGCGACCCCCTCCTTGGCAAGGAGGTGCTCTACCACTGAGCTATTTCCGCAAGATGGTGCCTCAGCACAGAATCGAACTGTGGACACAAGGATTTTCAGTCCTTTGCTCTACCAACTGAGCTACCGAGGCATGATTGGCGACCCGGATGGGACTCGAACCCACGACCTCCGCCGTGACAGGGCGGCATTCTAACCAACTGAACCACCGGGCCAATCAACTACGAATTACATTATACAGGCTTAAACCTATTTTGTCAACATCTTTTTATACTTTTTTTTATCTTCCAATGCAGCCATCAGTTTTTCCTCTATATGCACCTGCAAAGCCTGCAGCTTATCCTCCGCCGGCACGTTGCCAAGCACGTCAAAAGCGTCTGTGGTCAAGGGCAGATGATTCTTGCGCATTTCCGCAAACAGCTCATCACGGAAAATATTATAGGAAAAGTATATCTGATTGCCATGCTTAAAATCAGTATAATCCAAAAAGATAAAGGAACCATTGATATAAGGCAAGGGATTATCGGGCGTAATATACAGCTCATAATCGCCTACCTGAGCAGGCAGCGTACGCCAATAGTCCCACTGCTCAAAATGCAGCGCTTTCGCTTCATACGGCAGCGTATGCACGGTTTTCTTATCCATGCTGGCCAGAATATCCGGCAAACTCTTGCGCATCATGTCAGCAAAATGCTCGCGGTCACGACAAAAGAAACGCACGTCGCGGAACGTATGCAGGCCAACGGTTTTTACCGGCACATAGTCAAATGTTTCTTTTGTATAAGTCAAATCAAGACGGCAGTGCGATGCTTCATGCACATAGGCTGCAATATTCAAAATCTGCCCGTTGATACCGGAGCCCGGCACAAGGGTATAATCACCGATTGCTGCAGGCAGATTGCGCACAAAGTCCCAATCCTTAAGCCCTGTCTCTATTTCTTTGATATCAGGCTGTCCCATCTCAACCTCCGCACTTTTCCAGCAGCTTGCCGATTTTACTGTAAATCCTTACTGCATTGTTATAAAATACATCCTCGTGATAGCATTCGGGAACAACGTGGCTAATCATCCAGATATACAGGGGAATATTTACAAGCGGCCAGTCGCTGCCATACATGATTTTTTCATAATTACCAAGATAATTCAGCCAAGTATGCAGCTGGCGCCAAAAGCCACGCTGTCTTTCGAGCAGCATCAGCGGTTTGGGATTGCCCTCCACCAGACCTGAAAGGTCAATGCATACGTTGGCGTTCTTGCAGGCCACCTCTGCCGCATCAGCAAACCAGGGGCAACCACAGTGCGCTATAACAAAGGTTACATCAGGAAACGCCACTGCCGCTTCATCAACAGTAAGCGGATGCGAATATTTCAAAAGACCGCTGGGCCAGGCTGTATCGCCTGTGTGAATTGCAACTGGCATATTATAGGCACGCGCCAGCTCAAACAGCGGCCAATGCCTTTTATCGTTGACATAGACAGCATTATAACCGGGATAGAGCTTGATGCCCAAACAATGCGGGTCCTTAATAAAGCGTTCAAATTCCTGCGCTGTTTTTTCCGCATTTGCTTCGGTTATAGCCTCGCTGTTTACACCCATGCAGTAACCCATGTTCTGCGGCTGATTGTAATGCGCCTCGTCAAAAGGCGCTGCAAGGTCAATCATGCGCGGTGTGACACCGCCGTATTTCGAAGACGTATAATTAGTGTTGCCCATAGCTACGGAAAAAGCGATATTGTTTTCTTCGCATATTTTCTGCCAGCAGGCCGCTGTATTTTCATAGCCTGCATTGGCTGCAACCTGCACAAAACCATCAACATTGTAATAATGCATATGGGCATCAATAATCTTCATTTGTAACCCCTCTTTATTTTAAAACACGTATCGTTATTCTTCTTCCTCTTTAGGCAGAATGATATTTAATACCATAGCCACGATAAAAACTACAGCTACACAGTTTTCTGCAAAAACATTCTTAATCAAATCAGGGAAAATCTTAAAAATTGCCGGTGTCTGAGTAAAGCCGATACCGATGCTGAGTGCCAAAGAAGCAATCGTTACATTACGGGTGTTGTAGCCGCAGTTGGCAATCATCTGCACGCCGCTGACTACGATAGAACCGAACATCATCAAGGTGCAACCGCCCAAAACAGCCTCCGGCAGAGATGCCAGCAGCACGCCCAGCGCTGGGAACAGACCTGCCATAATCATAATAACAGCGCCTGTCATGATAGCAAAACGGTTAACAACCTTTGTCATAGCAATCAGGCCTACGTTCTGGCTGAAAGAGGTAATAGGCAGGCAGCCGAAAACGGAAGACAAGCTGCTTACCAGACCATCGCAGACAATAGAACCGGAAATTTCTTTTTCTTTAACATCGCGGCGCAGACCGATAGCAGTCATTGCGGAGGTATCACCAATGGTTTCGGTAGCGGAAACCAGGAAAATCAAAAAGAATGCAAAAATTGCATCGGGATGGAATTCCATGGTAAAAGGCATCAGCTGAGGAATAGCAATCAGCTTAACCTCAGCGAGCTTGCTCATGTTTACCATGCCCATAAAATAAGCAACTACATAGCCGACAATCAAACCAAAAAGCACGGAAAGCTGTTTATAGAAGGATTTGGCGAAAATATTGTAGGCAATGCAGCTTACCAAAGTAATCGTACCTACAATAATATAAGGAGCATCACCGAAGTTGGGGTTACCGAAGCCGCCGCCGAAGGAGTTAGCACCTACCGCCAACAGAGAGAAACCGATGGAGGTAACAACGGTAGCAGCAACAATCGGTGGAATCAGACGGCGCCAATATTTTGCTCCCAGACCTAAAAAGCCTTCCAGCAAACCGCCAACCAGCACCGCACCCATAACGCCGCCGTAACCGTATTTAGCACCGATAACACAGGCGATGGATACAAAGGTGAAGCTGATGCCCATAACGATAGGCAAACCGCTGCCGACACGCCAGACAGGATAAAGCTGTATCAGCGTACCGATGCCTGCTACCAGCATTGCCGACTGCACCAGCGCACCGCTCTGCTCTACCGGCATTTTTACCACACCGGCTACAATCAGAATCGGAGCGATATTCGCTACGAACATCGCCAGAATATGCTGCAGGCCGAAGGGAATCGCCTTGCTTACAGAAATTTTTCCGTCTAAGTCGTATATCGGATCAGTATATTGTTTTTCGCTCATTACTCTTCCTCATGTCTGAACACTACTGTGTTGGTTTTGGCATCCATCTTATCAATAATAGCTAAGGAATGCAGGTTGTAGCCGGCTTTGCGCAGCTTGTCGCCGCCACCCTGGAAGCCTTTTTCTACAGCAACGCCAACGCCCTCAACAGTGCCGCCGGACTGACGCACAATGTCAATAAGACCTTCCAGAGCACAACCGTTAGCCAGGAAGTCATCAATAATCAGCACGTGGTCGTTTTTAGACAGGAATCTTTTAGAAACAACAACGTCGTTTGTTTTGCTATGGGTATAGGAATAAATTTGAGTGAAGTAAACATCCTTATCCATATTGCTGCCGCTGGATTTCTTGGCAAACACTACCGGAACGCCAAAATACATTGCCGCAACGCAGGCAATACCGATGCCGGAGGCTTCAATAGTCAGGATTTTAGTAATATTCCTGTCTGCAAACAAGCGCTTTAATTCTTTACCAAGCTCCGCAACAAACGGCACATCAATCTGATGATTTAAAAAGCTGTCAACCTTCAGGACATTACCGCTTTTGATAACACCGTCATTAACAATTTTTTCTTCCAATAATTTCATCGTCAAGCCCTCCATACATTTTGTTTTTTAACTGCTGCTACGAACATGTCAGCAATCGATTTGCCTTTTAAGTATAAAGATTATTTTATCACACTGACAATATATGGTAAAGTAATTTTCTGCTTCCGCAGTGATATTTTTACCTTAATCCACCACCAGTGCGACTTCGCTGCCTGTCCCCTGTTGGCCGCGTTTTTTCCTGACGAGAATTTTTTTGTCAATCATTTCCTGCAAATCGTGTACATGCGAAATTATACCTACAAGGCGATGGCCTTCACTGAGTCCCTGAAGTGTAGCAATAGCCTGCTGCAGACTGCTGTCATCCAGTGAGCCGAATCCTTCGTCGACAAACATCGTATCCAACTGAATACCGCCTGCACAGGACTGCACCTCATCCGCCAGCCCCAGCGCCAACGCCAACGATGCCATGAAGGATTCGCCGCCGCTTAAGGTTTTGACGCTGCGCAGATTACCGCTGTAATAATCCTTAACCTCCAAATCAAGGCCTGTTTTGCTGTTGCCCGTCTTGCTGTCCGCATCCTGCATTTTGTCACGGCACAGCTCGTACTGGCCGCGGCTCATGTGCAGCAGCCTTACATTGGCGCGCTGCAGAATTTTATCGAAGTAGTGCATCTGCACATAGGTTTCCAGATTAACACGTTTTTTGCCGGTCAGGGTTCCGTTCAGCGTTGCGGAAAGGCTGTTGATCAAGCTGTACTCCGCTTCGCAGGCTGCCCTGCGCGCTTCGTAGCCGCTGACCTCCTGCTTAATCCGCTGGTTATTCTTAATGGCGGCATACAGCCGCTTATCCTGCAGCTCCAGCTCACGCTGTTGCACCAGCAGCTTTTCATGTTCCTGCTGCAGCTTCTGTTCATCCACATCCGTCAGCAGCTCATTCTGCTCGGCAAGCTGCTTTTTCAGCTCCTGCAGCTGTCCTTCGGCACCTGCCAGCTGCTGCCTTATGCTCTGCGCCGCAGCCTCCGCCTGCTTGTCGACAGCCTTCTGCTGCTCCAAAGTTTTCGCCAGCTTACGGTATTGCTCCACCTTTTCCTGCAAAAAGCCCATCTTCAGGCGCAGAGCCGTAATCTTATTGTTAACATCCTTCAGCTCTGCCTGCGCTCTTTCGGCAATCAGCTTCAAATCGTCACAGCCAAGCAGCTCTACTCCCTTGCCTAGCAGCAAGGTTTTATCCAGCTCCAGATGCTCCTTTAAAGCCTTGCCTTCACCTATAAGGCCATCCCTTATTTTCTGAGCAGCCTCAGCTTTAGCGCGTGCCTGCTCAACATCATTTTCGGTAGGTGCATCCTGCGCCAGCTGCACAGGCTGCGGATGCTCGCAGGAACCGCAAACCGGGCAGGGCTTGCCTGGTTTCAGCTTATCGTGCGCCAGAAGACCCGCCTGCGCGCTCAAAAATCTGTCAAAGCAAGTATCGCTCAGCTCATTAAGATGATTGAAATTATCACAGGCCTGCTTATACTCCTGACGCTTCTGCAGCAGAACAACCTCCTGCCTTTGGTAACGCTGCTGCATATCCTGCAGTTGCAGCAGCTCCCTTTGACGTGCAGCCAGCTGCTGCCTTTCTGTTTGCAGCTGTGCCAGCTCCACCTCGCCCTTTTGCGCTTCGTTGACCTCTGCCTCAAGCTTTTGCAGAGCCTCCTGTCTTTGCACTGCTGCAGCTGCTTCCTGCTCCAGTTGCTTTTGCATACTTACCATTTTTGCTTCTGTTGTCTGCATATATTTTTCAAGCTGCTGCTTTTTAGCAATAGCGCCCAGGCTGTCCTGCAGCGCAGTCAGATTTTTCGTCACGATAGTCGCCGCTGCCGCCACCTGCTGCTGTTCCTTTTCGTCCAGAGCAGTAATCGTATCAACCAAAGTCAGTACTTCTTCAACACAGCCCTCGTAATGACGCAAAGCAAAGCTCTGCAGCTGCTCCGTATATGCGGGATAAATGCAGCTGATGCCGTTCAGCGCCTGCTCGCTTCGGCACTGCTGCTCGGCAAATTCGTTACGCTTAGCCGCAGCATCCTGCTTCAGCTTATCCTGCAGTTGCTGGAAGAAATATGTATGAAATAAATCACGGAAGATTTTACTGCGCTCATCCGTATTGGTATCCAAAAATTTGCGGAACTGTCCCTGAGCAATCATCGTAATCTGCGTAAACTGCTTGTGATTAAGCCCCAACAGCTCCACTATGCTTTTATCTACCTCCGACATTCTGGTTACCGGAACGCGGTCATCGGGATAGTACAGCTCGGCACCGGCCTTCTCCTTCGTCATACCGGTGCCACGCTTCGCCGGACGACGGTACTCCGGGTTGCGTTTTACCCTGTAGCACTTGCCGCGGAAGGAAAACTCCAGCTCCACAAAGGTCGGCGTATCAGCATCCGCATATTGGCTGCGCAGCATGTTGGCATCACGCACACCGCCACTCGTCTGCCCGTACAAGGCATAGGAAACGGCATCAAAAATTACGGTTTTGCCGGCACCGGTATCACCGGTAATCAGATACAGTCCCTGCTCTCCGAGCTGGGAAAAATCTATCACGGTTTGCCCCGCATACGGACCAAACGCACTCATAATCAGCTTCAGCGGTCTCATAATACGTCACCTCCCATTTCCGACAGCAGATTAGTAAGATACTGCTTCTGCTCCTCGCTCAGCTTCTGATTGTTCTGCAGACGATAAAAATCATCAATAAGCTCTAACGGTGTTTTTTCTACCAAATCTTCCGTTACCTTCAGCTCCGCATTCGCCTGCGTGCGCTTATTGTCATAATCAAGCTGCAGCAAATTCCTATATACAGTCTGCAGGCGCTGCATAGCATTAGGAACATCGTTTTCATCCGTCAGCGTCAGATAATAAAAATCCTGCAGGAAGCCATTTTCATCCATAGGGAACATAGCGTAGTTCGGCTTTGTCATTAAATTCTCAAAGGTATCCTTTAAATACCGCACCTCACGCAACGGCGTCAGCAGCAGCTGCGTAACCTTCATATTGCCTTTTTCGGCAAGCTCAACCATTGTTACAGACTTTTGCTGCTGCAACTCGCTGAAGGAATACTTCAGCGGTGTACCGCAATAGCGGATACGCTCATTACCGCCGACATTCTGCGGATTATGGATATGCCCCAAAGCCACATAATCAAAAGCAGCAAAAACCTCCGCACCGATATTATCCAGTCCGCCCACATTAACAGCCTCGCTGCCTGCGGTAACAGCGCCGGTGACAAACTGATGCGCAACAAGCACATTACGCTCCTCCTGTACCAGCGGTAGCTGCGACACAGCATATTTCACCGCATCATGATAGCTTGTAATCTCAGCTGCAGCCTCCTCCGGTGCCCAATGCTTCACAACAGCAGGCTTCAAAAAAGGCAGCAGGAAAATATTCACCCTGCCGAATTCATCCTCCAACACGAGCTTCTGCTCCTCACCGTTGTAGCTGCCCGCAAAATGAATGCCGCTGCCGCTCATCAGCTGCGCACCGAATGCCAAGCGCTCCGCCGAATCATGGTTGCCGCTGATGATGCACACAGGCACCTTGAGCTCCGCCAGCTGATTCAGAAAATTATCAAACAAAACGACAGCTTCTGCCGGCGGCACCGGTTTATCATAAATATCTCCGGCAAGCAGTACGCAATCAGGCTGCTTGGCGCAAATCATCTGTACAATACGTTGTAAAATATATTTTTGATCCTCATAAAGAGAAAATTCATCGAGTTTTTTTCCTAAATGCAGATCCGACAAATGTAAAAGCTTCATGCTATCACTCCCTGTCACGAATATTTATTCACTGTTATTTAATCGTTATATTATCTTGATTTTATCATGCTAAAGCATATGCGTCAATCTATACTTCAAACAAACGTTGCTAGTCCTCCAAAACTTTTTCTAAAAAAATTCTTCTTTTTTCAAAAAAAGTACTTGACCAACTGCTATCTATCTGCTATAATTGTTATTGTTCTGATGAGCGTGCTCAAAAAGAATCGCTACTCCGGGATGGTGTAATGGTAGCACAAGTGACTCTGGATCATTCGGTCTGGGTTCGAGTCCTAGTCCCGGAGCCAAATGGCGCTATGGTCAAGCGGCTAAGACGTCGCCCTCTCAAGGCGAAATCAAGGGTTCGATTCCCTTTAGCGCTACCAGAAGTTAACGCTGATGCATAAGCATCAGCGTTTTTTATTGTTTAAATGTAAACTAAGCATAAACCGCATCTTGTTGTGCGGTTTTTTGTGCGCAAGAAGGAGAAAACACGTTAAAAGTTTTGCGACTGAAAGGTAGCACTCTATAACGCTGATGCTCTGTTATCAGATTTTTGTACGGAAAATATCAATTTTGGTATCTTAATCCCCCTACGCCAAACAATAAATCTCATATTTGAAAAGCCATGTCTTACCGAAAATCAGTAAAACATGGCTTTCTCTGTAAATCTGCGTTAGTCCATTACTTATGCTTAAAGATTCCCTGGACTAATGCTATATTTTTATTATTCTAGAGTCTTTATCAGAAGCTGAAGTTGAGGCTCAGGTTGAAGCCTACACCCTTTTGCTTACCAACGGAGCTGTTAACGCCAAGGCCCAGTTCGAATTTGTCGGAGTTGTTAACTCTCCAGCCAAGCTCCATAATACCGGTATCGCCCTTCATGGAAGGAGCAGGTGCGGAAGCAGAGCCAAGGGTTGTTGCTACAATCGCATTGGATTCACCGTCAAATTCATGCTGCCATGCCAAGCCTGCATAGAAAGCGTTCTTCTCGCTCAGTTGATGCGTATATCTTGCACCAAGACGAGTACGCAGAGAGGTTGTAGCATCGAAATCATAGGTTGCGCCGGTGCCTACAGTAACCTTATCACACTGTTGACGAGTGTAGAACAGCTTGCCGTAGTAGTCAAGGGTATCCTTATCGTTCAGCTGAACAACCTTACCCATGCCAAGATGTGCTGCGTAATAGGTTGCATCGCTGTCGTATTTAATGCCGCCTGCAACAGCAGATTGATAATCGGTGCTCATTCTGCCTGCACGCAGGGAGCCTTCATAATAGAGGCCATCATCATTGAGCTGCTTAGCCATCAGGCCTGCACCCCAGAAGTGTGCATCGCCATCGCCGTGCGTACCATTGTCGAGGTAGGAGTCGTAGCTACCGCGACCGTATTCAATCACAGGCACAATTATCAGCTTACCGGAATTGTTGTTGATTTTCTTTGCAAAGCCAAGATTCATGTTCCATGCTTTGAGGTCAACGTGAGAACCGGTATCGAGCTTTTGATTGTTAGCGCTCATGGTGATAAACGGATTAACAGAACCTTCTTCCTCCCCGTCAACAGCCAATGCAGCGTTTTCATAGCCTGCAGTTGTCAGCAAATCATGTCCCAGGTTCAGCATAGTGAGCGCAGCGGACTGTGTTTCAACCGGAGATTTTGCGTCAGCATCAGCGTAAAGGCTGCCGGCACCAGGAGTTGTGCCGCCACCACCCGGAGGTGTTGTGCCACCGCCACCCGGAGGTGTTGTACCACCGCCGCCCGGAGGTGTTGTACCACCGCCGCCCGGAGGTGTTGTGCCACCGCCACCCGGAGGTGTTGTGCCATTGATAACTCCGACTAACTTATTTCCATCAGGTCCAATAGCAACTTTAATTCCCTTGTCAATATTAATCAAACCATCAGTCAAGGTTCCTGTTGTGATATTTTCAGCCTTTAGTGCGCCTGCAGTAATCAGGTTGATTTTATCATTTTCGTTTAATTTAGTACCAAGCTCTACGCCAGCCTTAATCTCTGCGTTATTGATAAGAGCAGTATCTGTTACTTTCAGCATAGTATCGTTGGCAATAAGATCTTTGGTGATAAAGAAGTTGAGCTTGTCAAAATTTTGAATGCCTTTTGCTTCGTTATCTTTGCCAACTATCTCCAGAGTGTTGTTTATAATATTGGCTTTACTCTTATCATCATAACCACCGTAAACATCACCCTTGATTTTCGCAGCATTTTTGAAAATGACTTTATTATTTTGGATTTTTTCAGATATAGCACCATCGCTTTCCGTATAACCACCATAGACATTTTCATTAACAATACTATTATCAATAGTTACAGTATTATCCAGGCTGTTGCCTTTAAAGGAATAACCGCCATAAACATTTTTATTAACGCTACTGCCATCTGTGATGCTTATAATATTACCAATGCTATCTTTAGCTCCATAACCGCCATAAACATTCACATTAACACTACTATGGGCAATATTTACTTTGTTGCCCTCGCTAATTCCTGCTAAAGCTACGCCACCGGCAACATATGCTTTTACTACACCAACACCCTCTATTGTTACTTCATTGTTTTTGCTGTCAGCTTTTAAAGAATAACCACCTAAAACACTTTCACCAACCTCAGCAACATTACTAAAGCTTACCTTATTCTCGTTGGCGTTATGATTAGCATAGCCTCCATAAATACTACCACTTACTTTGCTTCCAGCGCTAATTGTAACATTGTTTTTTTCAGCACTGCTATTATTATCATTATCTGCATAACCACCATATACCGAATTGCTAATTGTGCCTTCACTAATCTCTACGCTATTTCCCTTACTACTTGTGTCGCCTTTTCCGCCATATACATTAGCAGCACTGCTCTTGATAATCCTAACAGTATTGCCTTCGCTACTACCTTTTACAGTAACACCGCCAGCAACATTTGCTGTTACTACGCTATCACCATTTAGTATCACCTCATTATTCTTACTATCAGCTTTCTCTGAAAAGCCACCAAAAACACTTTGGCCAACCTCAGCACCATTAGTAATGCTTACTTTGTTCTCGTTGGTGTTATGAGTTGCATAGCCTCCATAAATATCTTCACTTACTTTGCTTCCCGCGCCAATGGCAACCTCGTTTTTTTCAGCACTGCCATTCTTATCATTATCTGCATAACCACCATATACATTGTTCTTGATGGTACTGTCACTAATCTCTACGCTATTTCCCTTACTACTTGTGTCGCCTTTTCCTCCATATACATTAGCAGCACTGCTCTTGATAATCTTGACAGTATTGCCTTCGCTATTACCTTTTACAGCAACACCACCGGCAACATTTCCTGTTACTACGCTACCACAGTTGATTGTTACTTCATTGTTTTTGCTGTCACCTTTAAAAGAATAACCACCAAAAACACTTTCTTTCACTGTACTGTTAGCATCAATAGTAACATGGTTATTTTCAGTATTGCCATCTGCCTCACCGCCATATACAGTTTTATTGATGGTACTGTCGCTAATCGTTACATCGTTTTCCTTGCTGCTTGTGACACCTTTACCGCCATATACTATCCCGTTTACTTCGCTATTAGCTTTAATGATAACATGGTTTTTTATAGCGTCTGCAGCACCGGTGCCACCACCACACACAACATTCCCCAAAGTATTACCGCTAATCGTTACAGTATTCTCTCTGACATTACCATGAAAAGAATATGCACCACATACGATGTTAGTTGCAGCAGTACCGGTAATAGTAACATTGTTCTTAAATACTTCCGACAGAGACACCTCTGTATCATCATAGCCACCGTAAACAGCATCATAATTACCAGAGTCCAGCGAAACATTAGCACTTGTTAACATATGAGTCTTGCCATTATCACCAAAATAATTATCTGCCCACGCGCTCGGAACTACCAGTACCACCCCGGTGCACAGCAGTCCACAAAGCATACCGCCGATTTTTCTTTGCATTTGTTTTTCTTTCATTTTTGCCAAAAACTTCATAGTAAAAGCCTCCTTTTAATTAAGATGGAACCTCTTTATTAACGTCAGTATAGCACTTAAAAGAATTTTCCACCCCACCCCAACCTCCTATTTCGGTTAGGATAGGCGAAAAAATTTGACTATTTTTATGGAAAAGGCGAAAATTTTAATGAAATCCTGCCTGCAACAATAATTGACGAGTGCGATGACTTACTTGTATAAGGGCATCAAAAAAATAAAGCCTAATGAGTTCACATCATTTGCGTAACTCATTAGGCTTTTCCATATTCTTATCTATATCTTGTATAATTCGTATCTTTTATCTGTCTTTACCAGCTTACCGGAACTGAGCCATTCATTCCACGCTTTCCCGGCAGCTAAAACCAATGCTTTCTTCTCCTCAGGAGCCCTTACTCTTCCACGAGTACGTTTATAGGTTCTTGCTTCCGGTGTTAAATTTCTTAAAGGCTCATTGTATAATGAAATTGCACGGTAGATTGCAAGTGCAAATTGAACAAGATTTATCAAGCAACTATATCAGTGGA
>ERZ780198.1773-NODE-1773-length-18458-cov-6.192360_pt1 | contig 18458 bp, 16 predicted proteins | sample MGYA00510979_ERZ780198 | MGnify/ENA primary metagenome ERZ780198 (study PRJEB29588, sample SAMEA2158039) | human gut metagenome | biome: human gut; feature: human-associated habitat; material: faeces | place: Denmark | collected 2008/2010 ...
TCTATAAATGTTGGAAGATTCTCGTTTATAAGCCTATATGCTATACCTGTAGGCTTTTCTTCTTCTGAGTACATATTTTCTCTATTTTTATTATATCCAGAAAAGTAAGTTGTAAATTTGTTAAATTCGCTAATATCTTTAATTTTTTCTTTATCGTCCTTATACATAGTTATTAAATAGATATTTATTATATCCTTTTGAAACAACCCCTTATATTCATTATCATTTTTAAAGGATTCAGAAATTTGCTTTCTCATTTTTTCTTGAATTTTTATAAATTCTTCTTTCTGTTTTTCATCTTTTTTCACTACAGAGTATAATTCATAATATTTATTCAATTCATTTAGTCGAATATTTTTTAGGCACTTATCTATAAAAAGCTTATGATATTCATCGCAATATTTTTTTACCTTGCTATAAATCTCTGCTCTATGTTCATCCGCTTTTAGTATTCCTTCTTTTTCCATATTTTCTTTAGTTTTTCCCTGTGGAATAAGTTCAAATTTTAATGTTTTTTGGACTGAATAAAAATTGTGTAGATTTCTGTATAAATTAGACATATATCCTCCTTAATAAATTAAATTTCTACTTTAAATTATGCTATCATATTTTACATTATTTTACAATATATTTTTTTATTCATTTCGACACTTTTTTCATGCAATGTTTCTATAAAGTATAGTTCATACAATTTTCATTTTTGGTTTGTATTTATTTTCTTATCGGAGGAAATATATGTATTTTTTTGTCGCTTTTTATGCGACCTTTTTTATTTACATTCGTTTTATAATTTATTAAATTAGGAGGTTATAAAAATGAAAATAAATTTATCTAGTTTAATGTGTTTAATTGACGAAAATGAGAAACAATATTCATCTTTGTTTTTTGCTTTAAAAAAGCATGTGCTAAATACTTCAATTCAAGAATTAAATGGTACTACTAATGTAGTTGAAGACAATAAAAAGGATTTTGAAGAAGAGTTAGCTGAAGTTAAAAGATTGTCTAGTGAAATATCTAAATTAAAGGGCGTACTTTATGAAAAAAATAATTTTTTTAAGCTTTCTGATGGCAGAACAATTCAAACTGCAATAGTTGAAAATAGTAACTTAAGAAGACTAAAAGACAGTTTACAAGCTCTGTTGAATTATCATAATTTAAAGCAAAGAGTTACTGAGGTAAATAACTCATACTTTCAAATTTAAGAAATAAATTATAATCAAGAAGAAGTTAAATCACAAATCCAGCAATTAGATGAAAAAATACGTAATACTGATTTTGAAATTTCTAAGCTAAATAGTATTGAATTTGAAATAAATTTATAGTCAAATCTGGGTTCTGTTAAGTTATTTTGCAGATTAAATTAAATATAAAGTTTTAAGCCCATACCTTTTTAAGATAACTATAGTTTTATTAAATAATTACACTTATAGTTTTAATTTATTTGATTTTATTATGTTATTTTAATTTATTATGGATAAGTAATCTATCTAATTTTTTATAAATTACAAATAGTTTTACAATTCTTTATGTGTAGCAGATAGGAAAAATGTTTAATAGTTACTTAAAAAGGTCTAGAGTGAAGGAAAATTAACAAGGTAAATATCCACAGATTCCGATATTTACCTATACAACAGCATAGGAATGTGTTTGCTGTTGAGACAATGATACTAAAGTCAGTTAATTTTCTTAGTATTATCCTGTATCTGAAATAATAGGATAATATAACTCTTTAGTATATTTTATAAAATAAAAAGTGTGAATATTGACTATTTATCTAATAGTTAACTTTCACACTTTTTTATTATAAACTAACTCGTATTGCCCTTAAAAACAACTTATCTATTCCCCCTGAATTAAGGACTTTATTAAATGTATTAGATATTTCTGTTATTATCTCTTCATCTGTAATTTCTTCGTTTTGCTTATTTATTTCAACAAATTCTAACAACCATCTTCCATGACCTTTTTTATTGAAATAATCATTTAAGTAATATAACGCTTCCTCAAGTTTCTTAGTTTGTCTATTTAAGCATTGATTATATGCATCAATATCTTTAATCTTGAATGCATAAATAATTGGAAGAATTATACTATAAATACAGTAATTTTCCTTTTTATTAAAGAAAAAATTTCTTTTATCAGTGTTTTCTATATATTCTACTGCTGTATCATATAATACTCTATATCTATTACAATCTCTTAATGAAAATTGATATTTTTCTATCATCGCATAAAATACCTCATGAGGCAAATAAGTTTCCGTTCTATATTCTAAATATTTTTTTGCATAATCAATACTTCTATTATTATCTATTGTCATTATATAATCATAAAATCTATTCAAATAAATATAAGCATTAAAATTTTGTCCATATTGTTTTTTTATAGTATTTTGTAGTTCTTTATTATTTGATGCTATAATTACTGTTACATTAGATAAATTATAAAAATGTTTAATAGTCTCTAATAATTTAGTAGCATAGTATGGATTACATCTATCCAATTCATCTACAATTAATATCATTCTTTTGCCAGATAGAATTTTATTTACCAATTTTTCAAATAATGATTTTCTTTCTTCATATGTATTAATCTCATCTGATAAGTCATTAAATGTTTTTATTCTATCTATTTTTTCAGCACTCAAATCTATATTAAAAAATTTACTTGATACAATTTTTGTTAAAATATTTAATACTTCTTTAACAGTTTCTTCTTTATCAAATTTACTTGTAACTTCATTTTTATATTTTGGATAGCAGTTTAATATATTATAAATAATTGATTCCAAAACGTCACTGTGATCATCATTTTCCCATGCATTATAATAGAATACCATATTATTGTCACATATATTAATTAAAACATCTTTTTCTGCTTCAACAACTTTAAATTGTTCTTGATTATTATTCTCTTTATAATGCATTATTAAATACATTAATTGCTTAAGTAAAAATGTTTTTCCAACTCCCCAATAACCATCTATACAAATAACTTCGTTATCATCTATATTTGAAATTAATCTTATAAGACTACTTAAATATTCTTTATTTTCTAATTTATCATCTATTAATGAATTATGAATATTGATATCATTTGCTTCTAATTCGTATTTTTTCATATATTTCCCTCTTTCTTATTTTAGAACATTATATATCATTAAATATACAAAATTTGTCGAAACGTGTAACTTTATATCAAAAAAAGCAAAATTAATTATTTTATTACTTTTATATTTCATTCTTTGATTTAATAACTTTCATATTTTCATCTAATACTTTTATCAATTTCCAAGAATATGTATTATCAGCTGGAAGATAGCCTTTAAAAGTATTCCCATTTGAATATTTTATATATCCATAAGGTTTACAATGTTCACCATCAGGTTTGATTTCTATTGAATTAACAATACACCAATTTCCAGTATTCCAACTATCTCTTATAATCATTATCTTTTTAAAATTGCTTTTTCTAGCCAAAGCTAAAATAGTATCATATTCAGTTTTATTAATCATAACAATCACCTCTTTGTATTCCAAATTATGTCTAAACTATTTGTTATCCTGATTTTTTGAAAATCATTAATTTGATCTTGTAGTTTCTTTAAATTAATTCTTTCATCTTCACTTATTTTTTCTTTAACAATGCAATTATAATCTTTATCAAGTAAATTCCATCTAATTGCTGCTTTTAGTAATTGATTGAGAACATTCATTATCTCATTAATCGTTATATTTGATGGTTTAAAGGTGTAGTTCCATTTTCTTTCATTATTGAGATAATTTTCAAAATCATTAATTCTATCCTTTCTAAAATCCCTTAATTTTATATTTCCTAAATATTCATTTATTATTTTTAATCTATCTTGATAATTACCATAAGTATTATAAGAAATTTGATTATACTTATTTTCAAGGAATATCAGACTTAACTCGGATATTGTCATATTTGAATCAATAATTATTTTTTTCTTTTATTGGAAACCATACTTCACACCTCGTTAATGGATAATCATCTTCCAAAAATTCTTCATTATAACATTCAAAAGCTATTTCGTAATTATTATCAATTTCATATTCTTTATGTTTTTTTATCCATTCATTATAAAAATACGATTTTATAGCACTTATAGTAATATCTTTATTAATACTCTCCTCATTAAATTTAACCCATTTTTGCTTTGGTACTTTAATAATCCTAAAATCTTCAGGATAGTATCCAAATGGGCTATAATAATTTCCGTAAAATGTGTCTGGAGATGTTCTTTCTTCATCTAAATAATAATATAATTCAAACATTTTCCCATTTCCATTAATAATAGCCATATCTTCAAAGTCATTTTCTATTGTGAGAATATTTTCTGAAAGCAAATCAATATCAGAAATTCCTATAAATTTCATTTCTTCTTCATCTGCAATAGTATAATCTTTAACTTCACCTATATATTTTGAATAATCCTCAATATACATTGAATTTAAAAATTTATTACTTATATTTTCTATTTTTTCTCTACGTCTTAATTGTATTGGAGTAATTCCAAAAACATCTTTAAAAGCTTTAGTAAATCCATCTGCACTATATAAATATTTTTCTGCAATATCTGAAATATTTTCTTTTGATGTTATTAATTCTCCAAAAGCAAATGACATTTTTCTTCTTTTTACATATTCTTGAATATTCATATTTGCATACTTTTGAAAAATCTTTGAACAATAATGTTGCTCATACCCACAAACATCAGCAATATTTTTGTTAGTTATTTCTTCACTATTTTTTATTTTTTCTTCAATGTATTCTATTGCTTTATTAAATACACTTATTAAATTATTCATAGTATTCTCCTTTCATATGTAATCAAATATTTGATTACATATATAATAACAAAATTTATATTATAAATCTCGAAGATAACAAGCTTTATTTTTAATCTTTTACATTTTCCTATTTGAACAAATTTATTGATATTTAAGTATTCTTATAAACTCACAAAAAATAATCCGACTTAAATGAATATTTTTAAGTCGGATTATATAATGTTTTTATGATTATGTCAATTGGTTTTTATATATAAATTTTGAATACAAAATAAAAATACTCTCCATAACCAATTTATTATTGATTATGAAAAGTATTTTTACTTCTGAATATTCTAATTATTTTATTAAGTTTTTAGTTTTCATATAATTAAGAAAAGATTTTATTATATTATTATTTCTATCCATTATATCATGTTCAGTATAATCTTCTCTATTATAAGCCATAGATAATAATTCATTTATTTTTGTACCTTCTTTATGCACTCCTCTTGAATTTGTAAATCCTTTATAATATTTTACTTTGTCTTCAAATCTATAATCTGAAGCTCTTATATTTATTCTTTTTTCTAATAAAGATTTATTTCCTAATGCTTCAAGATTTTCTGGATTAGTTAAACTCTTTTCGTTTTCTTGTCTATTTTTTGCAAATATATGCTCTATTTCAAATGTACTTGATAATTCAAGCAATTCTTGATTCTCATTTTGGAATACCCACCATGTTAGCATAGATTTTGTAATTGGTCTTTGATTCATATATCTATAATTTTCAATAGAGTTTTTAATTGCAGATAATTCAAATTTAAACTCCTCAAATGTAACTTCTCTATTATTAACTATGTTTATCATTTCAGCATATACTGGAGTTCTTAAAGCATTTACACCTGGATTGTATACTGCATAAGCCCAAATAAATGGAATTATCGTATCTAGGAAGTTATAGAATTTTTCTTCATCTAATTGATTCTCATAATCTTTATTTTGCATAAAGTACACTGAAACAAAGTAGTTCCACATACCATTTGGAGCATAATTTAGTATAAATAGTTTTCTTAATATTTTCTTTGAAAATCTCTCTTCATCTTGATTAGCTATATCATTCCAGAAATCAGCTAATGCTGATAAGTTATCTAAGGTTTGTTCTTTTTTTAATATTGCATAATCATCTTTTTCATAAAATTTTCTTAGAGCCTCTGTCGTAGAAGATTTAATTCCTTGTTTAGCTCTTTCAAAATACATATATCTTGTAAATAGTTCATCCATTGGAGTTCCTTGTTGTGGTTTGAATATTTTTTCGCAAGTTTCCTCTAGTTCTTTCCATTTTTTTATGAAAGCATCTTTTTCGCCTTTAGCAGAATAATATTTATAAAATTGTGCTTTAAATATATCTGCATCTGATAAAGGTAATCCCCTATCATTTAAAGTTGAGAATATTCTTAATGCTGTATTTTGATTATCTGCTTCTATTGGTAGTAAGATACAATTATTAAGTATTCTAATAGGTAAATATGAAAATACATCTAAATACTCGTTCAAGAATTCTTCTATCTTTTTCTGAAAAAATCTATAATTATTTGCATATTTACTTTTTTGATTATCTCTAACTTCACCCGTTTTTAATATTTCTAGAAACTCTTCTTTGTCATTATCTGTAGCAACTTCCGAATCAATTTTTAATTCATTTAAATTAGCTGTACCAAATTCATCTGTTTTCCATAAACATTTTGCAATTAATTCTTTCGTTTTCATTGATTCTTCTGTTTTCATAGAACCAAATCTAACATAAAAAGCTCTTAATAGTAGCATTAATGTTGTTAATCTTTGTTGTCCATCAATTACTTCTAATTTTCCATTATCATTTTTAAATGTAACTATTGGTCCTAAATAATATTCTTCATCATTATTAAATTGATTATACTTTCCTTCTGGAAAAGAAAACTCAAATATATCTTCCCATAATGTTTGACATTCTTCTTCAGTCCAAGCATAAGGTCTTTGATAATCTGGAATTACAAAATCAGATTTTTTATCTCCCAATAATGCACATATATTTTTTTGATCTACATTTAATTTTGACATTATTCATTCCTCCATTCAACAAAATTATATCATAATCTTATTTAAATTACTATTTTTATAAAAAAATTTATAATTAGATAACCTTATCACTCTTCACCAGCATATTTTTTATCTATTCAGACTAGATAAAGATCTCATTATCAAATCTATGTCTGCATTTTCCAATTCTTGTATTATATGTAGATACGTTTTTTGTGTTGTTGTCATGCTTGAATGTCCTAATCTATGAGCAACGCTAGCAATGGAAACACCTGCAAATAATAATATAGAAGCATGTGTATGTCTTAATCCATGAACTGATATAACAGGTATTTCCATCTTCCTGCAATGTCTTGCTAAAATATCATTTATCGTTGAATTATATACTTTATTAAAAGCAAATATAGGTTTATCTTCTGGTAATTCTTTTATTAATTCAGCAAATTGCATTGCTGTCTGCCAATCTATTTGTATTTTTCGATTAGATGATTCGTTTTTCGTAGGCGAAAAACCACCACCTTCTTTATAATTCCATGTTTTATTAATTATTAGCATTTGATGCATTAAATCAAAGTCTTTTGGTGTAACAGCTAAAGCTTCTGAAAATCTCATTCCAGTTTTTGCTATAAGCAGTATTAACCAATCATAATTTAATTCATTTTCCAGCTCTAAATCCGATATAAGCTTATGTAATTCAAACTGATTTAAATATTTTATCTTTTTGTCTCTAGGTGATTTACCTTTTATAATTGCTTTTCGTGTTGGATCTCTATCAATCAACCCATCATCAACTGCATCCAATATTGCTCCTTTCAGTTGATGATGAAAATCCATTGTACTTTGTCTTTCATGATATTCAGCATAACCATTCAATAATTCTTGATATGTAATTCTGTTTAAATCTTTCATTGTCATCTTTGGAGCAAGTTTTTTTATCCATGATAATGTTAATTTATACTTATCCATAGTTACTTTTCTTATTGCTCCCTCTTTATATACTTTTATCCAACTTTCATAGTATACAGAAAAAAGTTTATTTTTTATCATTCTCTTATCCTCCATTCTTATATGCTGATGAAGAGTGATAAGGTTATCTATATTATTAAAAATTCTTCCAATTCTTTTTTGTTCTTCAAATTCTGGTGCATATGTGTCAATATCTGAAAACTCAGTTTTATTTACTATTTGCATAGTTCCAGCAGATGCAGAGTGTAACATATGGTTAGACCACAAAGTACTTTCTGTTAATAAAAAATATGGATAATACTTATCATTTTTAGGAATCAATGCATTTATTTGTTGGTTACAACTTCCAGTATTTTCAAGCATTGTATTCTTTCCAATACTTGCAATACAAGTAACTAAAATTGATTCTTTTGGCAAAATTCTTGCAACTTTTCTTCCTTCAGGACTTAACTTTTTAGCTGTATTATTAATTGTATTAGAATTTATATCAGTAGGTGTTACCCATAGTATTCCATCATCTGAATAATACTCTTGTTTCTGTGTTAAAGGAGTATTTCCAGTAACTATTTCTCCAAAATCTCCTACCTTACGCTGTTCCCAAGTAATAATATTATATAAAATATTAACTATACTTACGTTGATGAAGAGTGATAAGGTTATCTAATTTACTAAAAAAACTTCCGATTTCTTTCTGTTCATCATTAGTAGTAATAAAAAAGTCAAGATTTTTTAAAGCAGTAAAGTTGATTGCTGGCATCGATGTTGACGCACTCATTTCTACTAATTTTTTATTGAATTTCCCATTTGAAAACTGTTGGAACATAAAATTATTATCATACTTTTCGCTGGTTGATAGTTTAAATAAATTATTCGCAATTGTACCTGTGTAGCCATATCCAATCGTTCCAACAGCACCATATCTTACAAAAAATATATCATCTTTTTCTACATGACCTTTTCCACTTTTGTTATAAATATATCTAGGTGGCTCATTACTTTGCGTTATATCTATAATTCGTAAAAATTGCTCCATATTATCCTTTTTATCAAATTCTTGATTTTCTATTTCAACCTGCATTCCTTGCGAGAAAGTATATACATCATTAAGCTTACGCTGTTCCCAAGCTTCAGCAAATCCTTTAAACCTAATCTTTGGTTTTTTCTCTTTTTCTTCCATATTACTCACCACTCAATAGTGATTTTAATTCACTAAGTCCTTTCATATCGTATTCATCACCAGTAAGTTCATCTATCATACTTGATAGTTCACTTTCAACATCTTTAATTTGATCTTCAAGATTTACTAAAGTTGTTTCATATTTATTTGATATTTTTTCAATGTTCTTTACAAAATTGTTAATAATCTCTTTGGGTAAGTGATTTAAGTTATTTATTAATGTTTTAACCCATTTTAATTTTAATATTTCAGTCACTTCACTATCTGATAAATTTTCAATAGCCTTTTTACTTGAAACTATTATTTCTTCATTTTGTGATTTTATTACTCTTTTCAATTCTTTTTCTTCTTCTGATAATTTAAGTGCTTTGGTAATTTTATCTTCGAAAGAATCCTCAAGAACTGCAATTCTTTCTTTTTTAATTTCTTTTACTTTTTCAGCTACTTTTTTCATATCAAATGCATCATTATTATCATTAGAGATAGAATCTTTATCTTCTTCATTTATTCCATCAAATAATTCTTCATATTCTGATATAATTTCTGAAAGTCTATCATTATTTTTATTTAATTCTTCTAATTCATTAGATAATTTATATTTTTGTATTAATTCAAATGGAATAATATGTCCAACCCAACCATCTTGTACTTCTTCTTCATTTCCATTTTTCTTTTTAATAATCATATTAGGGTCAACTTTTTTAACAGCTTCAATACCTTCAGTTTGAATCATTTCTAAATCGCCTGAAATATTAGTCCACGCTTCATCTAATATTTGGTATGCCTTATAATTATCAACTAAAGCATTTGTATCTAACAATTCAAATATTTGCTTACTTAAAATATTTTCTTCATTATTAATATCAACATTTACAGAATTTGATACTAAGTTATTAGCCAGATAGTCTTCAAAATTTTCTAACGATTTCTCAAAATTATTTTTAAATGCAATTACTTCACTATTATTATTTATTACTTCACTAATTTCTTCAGTAGATAGTTCTGAGTAGTTATCATTAACCTTCCTAAACAATTCATCTTTTAATGAAGGGAATGCTTTCCAAAACTCATTATATTTATTAATTTCTTCTGTAGGTACTCCCCCAAACATTGAAGCATATATATCAAAACTTTCCTGTTCATCAGAAGAATCCACATATCTTGGTATATTTAAGTTGTAATCATTTTCTCTAATTTCACTTCTTGATACAACTCTTGCAAATTTGGGTACATCACATCTATTTATAACTGCATCTACAATTTTCTTAATATCACAAGCTCTTAATTTATTGTTTTTACCTTCTTTAACAAATCCTTTTGATGCATCTATAATTTGAATATCTGTATTTTCTTTTTGTTTTTTTAGAATCATTATGATAGTTGGGATACCTGTTCCAAAGAATATATTTGCAGGTAATCCAATAATTGTATCAATGTTATTTTTTTCAATAAGATTTTTTCTTATCTCTCTTTCATCTCCACCACGGAATAATACACCATGAGGAAGTACAATAGTCATAATGCCATTACCTTTTAGATGGTATAAATCATGTAGCAAGAATGCATAATCAGCCTTTCCTTTTGGTGCAATTCCATATTCCTTAAATCTAGGATCAACATCCATATCTGTTGGATCCCAGTTCTGAGAGTATGGGGGATTTGAAACAACAGCATCAACAAATAGCGGATTATATGCATGATTTTCATCAAAGAAAGGCCAATCTTCTGCTAAAGTATCACCATTTCTTGTAACTATATTTTCAGGCAAAATTCCTCTCATAACTAAATTCATTCTTGTTAGATTATATGTATTTTGTTTTAATTCTTGAGCAAAATATTTGATTTTATTTTCACCTTTAATATATTTTGATGCTGATTTACCTATATTAATTAATAAAGAACCTGAGCCACTTGTTGGGTCATATATCTGAATATCGCTTCTATCCTTTAAATGTTCTGATATTATTTCAGACATTAATAATGATACTTCATGTGGAGTATAAAACTCTCCCGCTTTTTTACCAGCATTTGCTGCAAAGTTACTAATCAAATATTCATAAATGAATCCAAGAACGTCATAATCTTGAGTTCCATCCATTGGAATATCTTTAATTAAATATATTAAGTCACTTACTGCTTTAGTTTGTGCTTTTGCAGAATCTCCTAATTTACTTAATCCTGTTTGTAATGTTTCGAAAATTCTATCAAATACTTTTTTACTTCCTTCACTTATATTTCTACTAAATGCGTTTAATGCATCTCTTACATCTGAAATATCAAAATCATTCTTTTTACTTAACCAAGTAGAGAATAAATCATTATAAGAAATAAAATATCCTATATTTTTTTGAATATTATCTCTAATATCTATGTTTTCTTCTTTAACATATTCTTGACGGATTTCTTTTGGTAACGAAATTTTATCTAAATAGTTTTCTTCCTTTTCAGATAAAAATTTATAGAAAATAAAGCCTAATATATAATCTTTATATTCATTAGCTTCTATTTTTGATCTCATCTTATTTGCTGATTCCCAAATTTTTGATGCTAGTTGTTGTTTATTCATTTAATATTGCCCCCTTATCTGTTTATAAAAACTCTATTATATTTTATATCATAAATCGACATTTTTCTCAATAAATTCAAGAAAATTTGCTTTACAAATTTTTCTACTTTTTTCGACATATTTTTACTTTTCAAAAAGGGATTGGGATTTCATCCCATTGAATAGAATTTGAGACAAACATAAATTTCGGTCTCCCAATTTCAGTGCTTGCTGGGACAGAAAGTTGAATTTTCGGTCTACCAAATTCATTGCTTGCTAGGACAAGAAAATGACTTTATTTAATTTTTTATGCACCAATTTAGGTACATTAATTGTCCCTTTTTATGTTCCCATAGGACAGAAAAAAGTACTCGGACTTTTCCAAATCCAAGTACTTTTTGCCACTCTTTTTAGATTTCTTTTATAGCATGTTCTCTCCTATAAAAGTTCAAATGTTGTATCTTTAAGTTCATCATTTTGTTACTTATAACTTTGCATGGTACTGTTTTAAGTCCTGCATTTTTAGCTGCAGAAAATGTATTTAACGAATTATAAATCACATAATCTTCTCCTATTTTTGTAACATCAAATGGTCTTTTTACTCCGTATAATTTCATCTCTTGCTCCATGCGTTTCATAAACTCATTGTGCTTAAACTCAAATTCTTCATCTCCTATTTTTATTTTTTCTACTGGTATATTTTTAATATCTTTGTCTTTTATCATAATTTATTTCTCTCTTTCTATTTACTTTTTTTATTTTTTATATTTAAATATATTTAACTTGATTGGGTTAGTATTTTTAAGTTTGCAGACTTTATACTAACTCTTTTTTCATGCTTTTTAGTTTTATTCCAAAGCACATTTGATACAATTTTGCTATTATCGCATCTACTAAATCTGGATCTTTACTATAACTAAATCTTTCAATTAATCCCTGTTTATTAAACCTTGTTGTTATGATTATTGGTAATCCATTTTCATATCTATTCTGAATTATTGTGTAAAGTTTTTCTAATGCCCAGTTACTTATTTTCTCTGTTCCAAGATCATCTATAATAAGCATATCTGCATTTGAATAAATCTCTATTAATTCATTTTCCGATTTATTATTGTTCTCATAAGTTTCTCTTATTCTGTCCAATAGGTTAGTTAATCTCTCCATTAAAACTGTTTTATCATTCTCTATTAGTTTGTTTGCAATAGCTGCTGCTAAATGTGTTTTACCTGTATCTGACTTGCCCATTATTATCAGACTATCGGATTTCATTGTATCTTTATTTTTATTGATATAATCATTTACAACATCTAACACATACTTATTACTAGAGTCAAAATAAAAGTTTTCTAGGTTCATTCCTTGCAATTTTCTTCCTATATAGTTTTGTTTATAAATTGTATTTATAATATTTCCAATTCTTTTTCTTTTTTGCTGTTCATATTCTTTATTGTCTATTTCCTGCCAATACTCTTTAGATTTACTACAATCACATCTTTCATATTCAATACTATCTTCAGAAATATTTACATATAGATAGTCAAATCCTATTGGTCGTAATTCTTTACCACAAAACTCACATTTTTTGAATCTATTGTGTATAACTTCATCACAATTTGTATTCTCTGAATCCATTGTTTTCCTCCTCTCTTATATTTTCTTCTTTTCTTATTTCTTTTGTTATCTTTTCTTCTCTTTTCTCTTCTGTTGCGTTACGTGACGTTACTGTAACGTTACTTTTTTCACTTTCATTTTTCAACTTTTCACGATATTTTCTTTGCCTTTCACTATTCTTTGATAAATAATCTTCATGTCTATCAAGGCTTTGGTACTTGTTCCAATTTTTTATAACAAATAGTTCTCCATCCTTTTTAAGCATTTCCAATTCTAGAAATTTTTCCAATATTTTGCTCATTTTTTTCGAAGATTTTCCCATAATTTTCGAAAATTCTTTAATAGAAATAGGATTATTTCCAATTATTAATCTTCCACCATCTCCACATTCTACTGCTAATGATAATAATTGAATCCATATTCTAAAATATGTATCTCCATCATTAAGACCTAAAAGCAATTGGATTTTTCTATTACAGAAAATATTCTTTTCTAGTTTGAACCATTGAATATCATACATCTCCTCCTTTCCTCGCTTTCTATTTAATTAGTAGTTAACTGATTCTTGTTCTTTAGAACTTAAGTATTCATCTAATACTTGTACTCTAAACAAGAATTTTCCACCAACTTTAGAGCATGGTATTTCTTTTCTTCTTACTAATTGATTTATTAACCAATAAGATACTCCTAAATACTCTGCTGCTTCTTTCATTGTTAGAGTAGTTCTTTGAACTTCTGGTATCCCCATATTCTCACCTCCTTTTGGAATTTTCTTGACATATTATCTTTTGTATGGTAAGCTATTATTATAAGTAATCAATTACTGACTTAGTACTGTAATTTTACTGAAAAGTCAAGTCCTAACTGGCTTGTACTTCTGTAATTGATTTTGTGTAATAATCACTTACTTTGGTAAAAGTATATCAGTAATCGATTATGTTTGTCAAAGGCTTACTATAATTTTTTTATAAATTTTTAGGAGGGATTCGTATGAATCTGAATTTTAGTGCATTTGAAGGAAAAAATATTTTTAAATTTGCTAAATATGAAATTAAAGAAATAGGCAAAACTAAATATATAGTTCCAGATAGTATAAATAAAAAGCACTCTAGTGGTGCTCCATTAATTGATATAGAAAAAGACTTTGAAGAATCTATTTTAATAGATTTATTAAATATAGGTAAATTAGCTTTTTATAATGAGAACGACATAGAAAATAGCATTTTAGACTTTGTAAATAAATATTCTACATTAGGATTAATAAACGATTTACCTCTAAATAAATACTTTTTCTTAGATGATAAAATAGTTTTAAAAGATTATAACTATATTGGAAATTCTGATTTAACAACAGTAGTAGATAGAAAGAAATATTTTAAATTATTCTTCCCTACTTGTGATGATAGTCAGATAAAAGAATTAATCAATGACGCAATTAAATTAGCTGAAACTCCTGCAATGGAGAAATACATATTATCTGATGTAAATAAACTATTAGCAGGATCTAATTTATATTGTGAACCTCTAGATATGTTTATTCAATATGCTAAATACTTATATAGTTTATTAAATAATATTTCTAATGAAGATAATTACAATATAGATGAATTATTAAAACAATTTGAAATTAACAATATTAAAATAAGTTTATCTAGAAAAGAAACTATATCTGTTGAATTTCAAATCACTTGTTTAAAACAATATATTGATTATTACTTTGCTAAAACAGTATCACAAGATATTAATCTATTAAAAATATGTAAATTCTGTAATAAAGCTTTTCTTGCTGTTAATCCTAAAGCTGAATATCATACTCCTCAATGTAAGAATAAAGCTAATGTTTATAAAAATAGAGCAAAAAATAAATAAGAGCTTCAAAGCTCTTATTTATTTTATATTTTATTGCAAATTATTTCTATTCTAATCCATTTTTCAAATTAAAATAATTTTTTTCCTCTTGTATAACAAATGTTAAACTATTTCTCGGTCTTGTCATACCAACATATAGTTTATTTTTTGTACTAATACTTATATCTCCCTTACCCGTTATAATATATTTTTTAAACTCTCCTGTAGGATATAATAAAACTCTATTATATGTTGCTCCTTTCGATTTTCCCATATTAATTGTTTTGCCTAATTCATTAGTAATAGTCTTTGAATCATAAACAATTTGAACAGGATTATATTTCTTTACGTATGCTGAAATTTGCTCTGGTTTTATTACAAAAATCCCTTGATGTTCATTTTTTTCTATTTCAGTTGATTCCATTGCTGTATAATCACTATAGAATTCATTCACAAAGTTAATTATATCTTTATGACATCTAAAGCACTTATTTAGTGTCGTATTATCTATCTCACACTCTATTTTTTTACATTCTTCCTTTATAAAGTTTTCAATATTACCATCTGAGTATTTCTTATACTTTTGTTCAAAATGAGTCTTATAAACAGTCTGCCTTGGATCTCCTACTAAAATAATATTTGAATTTGAACTCATTAATCTTTTTAAGAATTCCAAATCATATCCTGCCATGTCTTGTACTTCATCGATAAATATATTTTTATAAATAGCTGTAATTCTTTTTATTACTTTTCCATTTGTTTCATCATCTAATCTTATAACTAATTTTGATAACTTATCAGTGTAAATATTGCTATCTGAATCAAAATAAAAACTATTGAAGTGATCCTCTCCCCAATACACAGGCCCCCTACGTCCTTTGAATCTGAATCCAGACCTTCCTTGTACCATATTTACACCTTTTACTTTATCTATACTTAAGGCTCTTTTGTATGGTTTTACACCATTTTGTAATAATAATGAAAACCAAGTTTGAACAACTATATTATGAGGAATATAGCCGTTAACCTTAATTATTTTATCTAAAATTTCATTTTTACAATTAATTGTAAAAGTTGTTATTAAAGTCTTTTCAGCTGTTTTTAATGCTTCATTAATTAAGTAACTAGTTTTTCCTGTTCCTGCTCCAGCTATTATTAGTTTATTCTTCATAATCATCTATCGCTTTCTTAATATAATTTGGATAATTTATGTTTTCTTCTGCATTAAAAATTTTCAAAGCACATTCTGTTTTATTTCCAACCATATACTTTATTAAATCATCATCTGAAAAATAGCTTTTACCTAAAACTCTATTAATAATTTCCAATGTATTTGCTCTTAATAGACATGGTTCTAATGTATCATAATTAAATTTTCCTTCATTTTTAGCTACTAGTCCACCTTGATTAATATGAGTTTCTTCATCATAATAAATTTTAATATATTCTTTTACATTTTCACCTAAATAATTTGAATATTTACTTTCTAAAGCAGTAATATCACCGTCATTATCAGTTACCACTATTGTTTCTTTTTTTAATTTATCTGCCATTTCAAGAAAACGTAAAAAAGTAGTTCCAACAGAGATTACATCTATTTCATCTTCAATTGGTAGTTTTTGATATTTATCTTTATATGCTCTTTGAACAACTAATTCATCAGCATCCCCTTCAACTAAAATTGCTTTTTTGCATAATAAAAATCTTAATGTGTCATATCCAGGTTTTTTCATAAAAAACTCTTGAGTATCTTCTGTTAAATCATCAAATTTCATAGTATTTTGTTCTCTTAATAGTATTATTTTTTTCAATCCGAGCTTATTAGCAACAAAACTACTATGCGTCGTTACAAATATTTGTTTTCTACCACTTTGTTTTTCAACATCATTTAATAATCTGTTTAATTTAGAATATGTTAAATGGTTTTCAGGTTCTTCTAATAAAATTATACCAGCCTTTTCTGCTTTTGGATTTTTTAGCGATAATTCTATTCTTAATGTAGCTTGTTCTCCTTTTCCAACATTTTCAAATGGTATAGAATTAATCTTAGTTATAATTGCTTTTTCCCATTCACTTTTATTCAACATTTCTACATCCATTTGAATTGTATTTCCCATAAGATGATCCTCTTTGGTTAATCTTTCATTTATATTCATAATTGTAGGGCTATTAATAAATTGATCACGTACTTCTCTATATGTTTGAGAAATATCAATAATTTCTTCTTCTTCTAATTTTTCTTTTATTATTTTAGAAATACATGTATCTGAACTATTTCTTAAGTTTGAATCAGATGTATCTATCAAAACCGATTTAATTGGTATAGATCTTGTAGTCATTTCAGAGTCATCATTTGCTGAGCAATGCCATGTTACCTTATAGTATTCTATTGGTAATGTTGTAATATTGCCCTTCTCTATAAAAGCTTTATACTCTTTTTCAAAACTATTATCAAATTCAATAGAAAAATTAATTGAAGATTTATCTTCCTGATCAGAATTATTAGTTCCTAATAATTCTGGTATATCATCAAAAAACAGTTCAATATTTAATATAGGTAATGGGGTATTCTTTTCTGTATTAATCCCTAAAATATACTCTTTTACGCATTCTTCATTAAAAATATCTTGTGTTATACAATTTCTAATGTATTTTCCTCTATAATAGCCTGTTAATGCTAAATGAATAGCTTCAAAAATAGTAGACTTTCCTTCATTATTATTACCTACTAATATGTTCATACCACTACATGGCTCAAACTCAAATTGTTTTAATTTTTTAAAATTATTTATTTTTATTTTTGTTATATTCATACTTTCACCCTCTTTTTGGATTATATCAAATTATCCATTTATTCTCAATGCTTTGACAAAACGTTACATTATATTACATAATTCGACAACAAAATAAGAGCCTTTTAGCTCTTATTTTTCTAATAATTCTATAACTTGTTTTATATTTTCTTTTAATAAGTTAATGTTGTATTTCTTAGTATTACAATACTGATTTAATTCTTCTGAGGTAATTCCTTCAAGTTTTTCTAAAAGCTCTCTAAGTTTATATATATCATTTTTATAAAATTCGTTAATATTTCTAAAATGATATATTGTTGCTATACTTCTTCTAAAATCACTTACATCTTTTGTTTTTGATTGTTTTATAACATCAAATAAATTGTCTATATTTAATAAATTGAAAAACTCTTTTTGTGATATAAACTGTCCTTTATTATCCATACAATAACTAGAAAATTCTTCACCCCATTTTTCTTTTTTGGTAATTGTGGAATTTATATTGTTTATTTTATTTTTATTTTTCGAATCACTTATAATTTGTTTTATTGGCTGAATTATTTCCTCATACTTTCTTTTTTCCTCGTCATTATCAAATGAAAAATCCAGTTCATCAAATGCATTAAACTCTTCTATTCTATTTGAAT
>ERZ780198.1774-NODE-1774-length-18458-cov-2.932565_pt1 | contig 18458 bp, 15 predicted proteins | sample MGYA00510979_ERZ780198 | MGnify/ENA primary metagenome ERZ780198 (study PRJEB29588, sample SAMEA2158039) | human gut metagenome | biome: human gut; feature: human-associated habitat; material: faeces | place: Denmark | collected 2008/2010 ...
ACTACCCCCACCCGCGACTATTACGTCGGCTTCCAAATCGTACGAATTACCGTTCTTGTCGGCAACCGTGCGCCGCAATTCGTATATATCGCCCAGCTTTTGAGCTTCGACCGTTTGTGTCGCAGGAAAATCGACGAGCTTAACGTTGTTGCCGCAACCTACGAGTAACAACGCAGCCGTCAGAACCGCCGCGAGAAATATAATTAACGTTTTCTTTTTCATAGTCATCTTCCCCCTGTATTACTCCGCATATTCGATTCGGAAATTATCCAAAAACAATTCTCTGTCCGTAGAAAAAACGTCTTTTATACTGAGCGCAAACATTCCCGTGTTATTGCGCCACCCGGGGATATTCTGCTCTATGTCGGTGAGCTTGATTCTGTTTGTCGTCCACTCGCCGGGCGTGGGATGCGTCCCCACTCCGTAGCTTGTCGTACTCGAACCTACGAAAAACAGTCCTACGCAGTTGTAATCCGCCGACGCTCCGTTATATGAATCCCAGACAAAGTAGCCGTTTTCAAACTGCTCGTCGGTAAGTTTACCGAGCGCGCCCGCGTTGAGAAACGGCGCGGTGATTTTCAGGTAATAATTCCAGCTTCCCGAATTTCCTTTCGGAATAACCATTCGTAATGCCTTGTTGCCCGTTTTGGTTGCAATTCCGTAATCGGCGGTTTTTACTATACTCATCTCGATGCCGAAATCGTTTACCGTAAAATACTCGTGATAGAATTTCTCGAAATCCATAATTTCGTTTTCGGCGAACTCGATATTTGTTTGAACCGAATGCGGCTTGGCTCTTTTTATAAGTTTTATGCCGTCCAGATAATAGCGCGGCGTTTTATCGGTTATATCGTATTCGTTACATCTCTCGAACGATAAACTTATACCCTGAATTTCGGTAATATCCGCCGTAATGCCCAAGATACTCGGCTCTATGTAAAATTCGAGCGTGTTCCAACCGTTCTTTAACGTAAATTCTTTATCGTATGCTTTGTCGAACGAATCTATATTGTTTATCTTCGATATAAGCCCGACTCGAACGGTTTTATCTTCCTGTTGCGGATTGTACATATCCAAACGCACGCTATTCACATAAGTAAAATCGGTGTAATCGAACCCGAAGTTTTCGGAATACATGGGAAAGTACATCCAACCGTTGCCCACGGGGTCGATACGCGCCGAACGGTTACCCGACTTTACGTAGGCTTTATCCGTGTTGACGCTCACCTTGCCGAAGTTTGACGAAATGCGGCAAAGCTGAATATCGGGCACATAGTTTTCGAAATCGGAAAACACTGCTTCGTCCGAAACCTGTGCCGCCGCGCCACAACCCAAAGCCGCGGTAAAACAGCAAAGCGAAAGAATACAAACCAATGCTATACGAATAATTCTTTTCATAAGCTCTCCTTTACTCCCCGTAAATCGCAAGACCCGTAATATACACGGTCTTTTCGTCGTGGTCGCCCGCCGCGGACGCGAAATAGAAATCGGCAAAATCGATAGTTCCGTTGTTTGCGATATTTACAGCCGTCAAATCTATTTCCAAAACGTTGTCTTCGCGAGGCGCGAGTTTACCGCTGAACAGCTCGTTGTTGAGCGCGCTGCCCGACTGTTTTATCAGAATTCTGAACGTGATTTCCGTATCGCCGGGATTGTTTATAAACAGCACGAGTTTTTTGTCGATTGCGCTTATAGATTTAAGCACTGCCGAATTATAACGTATATTCTGATGTTTGCCCGTAACCGCGCCGACGGTAAGTTTTATACTGTCGCCTACAAGCTCGGCGTTAACCTTTGCGTTGCCGCTTGCAAAAGAGTTGTCGTCGTTTAACAGCTCGCTTGCCGCACGGTAATCGACTTTGCCGCCAAGGTCGAACTCAAACGAATATACGGCGTCTTGCGTTTCGGCGCTAAGAGCCAAAGCGTTGACCGCTTTATCGCGTCTTACCGTTACCGTATATACGGTACGGTCGCCGTTATCCGTTCCCGAGAGCGTCTGACCGTCGTTTTTAACCGTGTAGCCTTTTTTCGAACTTACCGTAAAGGTAACCGTTCCTCGATTGACGTCGGTAACGTCGGTAATGAGTACGTTTGCCGGACTGTTTGCCAAAAGCGCAAGCTGTATCATTGCTTTTCTCGCGGAAGCAAACCGAGCCGAAATATTCTCGTAATGCACCTTGGTACCCGAGTATATCAGTTCGGAAATGCCGTGCTGGATCGTATCCGCCGATTCGCCCGCTTGCGTGTATGCTTTTTTCAAATCGTACCACAGCTCGTATTCTTCGTTGCCGTCGCGTATAGCCTCTAACCTGAGCGAACTCACGGGTTTACTCAGACCGTAAGGCGTGCCGGGATAGAACAGATAACCGTCGCCGTTACAGGTGTGGAATCTTGCCGCCGAACCACCGTAATAATCTTCTATCGGCTGATAGGACGCGCCGTTATAATAGGCGTATACGGTGGCCGACCAATACAGATTGCCTATAACGTCGTACTCGCTCATCATCCAGCCGACAGAGCGTGCCGAAACAAGCGTGTCTTCCGTATGGTAGGTGGGATAAGGCGGACGGGGGCTTACGCAACCGTACCACCATCTGCCCTTATACTGATCGTCATACTGAGCTCTGCCCGCTTCCGTGTCGTACTTGTCGTACAGCGGACAATAAGTATCTACGCCCGCCGCGTTGGTCGCTTCGCTTCTGTCGTACAGCAAAGCTATTATGAGCGGAATATTTTCCGCCGACGCTTTAAGCTCGTTTATAAATTCGGCGGACGCATCCAATTCGTCGAAACGGGCGATTGCGTTCTTTACGCCCGTATTGAAACTCTGAGTAAACGTCGTAACGGTGCCGAGCGCGCTTACGGACGGCTCGTCGGGTCCCTTTACGATAGTCATATCCAACAGATTGCGCTCTTTCTGTACGCTCTTTTTTGCCAACTCTACCAAAAATGCCGTAAGATCGGAACCGTTTTTCCAGGGAGAATTGATTGTGGACATACCGTGATTTTCTATAAGGTCCCACACTTCGTCCACGTACTCGCGCATACCGTCTTCCGTCGCACTGTAATTCCGCATAACTGTACTCGGAGATATGCGGTATTCCAGCAACGCTTCGGCATACGTGCGCCACATAGATTGCGTGCTGTCCGCGTCGCCCAGATGTTGCGAAAATCCGAGATTGAAATACGATTTACTGCGCGTTTCTTTACTTACCGTAACGTCGTACACGTTCAGTTTTACGGGAACGGTTTTCTCTTTCCCGTCGTACTTAACTTTAAGGCTGCCCGTATACGCGCCCGCTTTTTGGTCGGCAGGAACGTTAAACGTTATATAAAGCCCCTGATTTTCACCTGCGGCAATACTGTTTTCTTTATACTCCACCGCGGTTTCAAGCGGCAACAACGCGTCGGGATACATACCCGCGGGCGGATTGTTATAGCCTGATAAAACCGTGCCGACTTTGATATACTTCTGCACGCGCAAACTTATTGCCGACTTCGGAAACGTTGCTCCGTCGGGTGCGACAAGGTCGGTAATTTCGGCGTCATACGCTTTGACCGCTTTGTTTGCGGTCATAATCAGCTGTGCGCTTTCATACTCGCCCTTGCAGGCGTCTGCGTTGATTTCGGCGTTCAGCTTTACGCCGTCGTACAAATCGGTTTTATCCTGCAATACCTTTTCGGTCGCATAGGTAGACCAAAATTCAATATCGCCGGACTCCGATTCACCTTTGCCTTTGTTACAACCCGCAAAGCTAAGCACAACGGCAAAGCTAAGCAATATCGCTACGATTTTTCTTTTCATAACAATTTTTCTTTTCATAAAGACCCCTCGGAAATAATCCTATACGCCCGATTGCGACAGCATCGAACGCCAGTTGGCATTGTTATTGTCCGTCCAATATTTATACTCGCGATCGAACACCGATTCGGCAACCGAACCGTAACCGCCCTTGTCCGCGCCGCCCGTGAACTCGGTCAGCGGCGAACCCGTTTTCATAGAGTTCAGCCCGCCGTAACGAACCAACGGGAAGGACGCCTGCGACGGCAGGATATTTATATCCATTTGGGAGAAATATTCGATACGGTTTTGTTGCAACGGAGAAATTCGGTCAAACAGCTCGGGGTTCTTCTCTTTAAGATTATACTGAAACGGAAGCGACGCTCCGTTAGTAGACCGAATGTAAATCTCGTTAGCTTTATCCGTAGCCATAAATCTCAGGAAATCGACGGCAACTTCTTTACCCGACGCATAAGACGGAATAAAAGCGTTGTGTCCCGGTCCGATCGAATATACAACGTTGCGCGCCGCGACTATCGCCGCAAAATCTTCGTCGGACACACCCGGGTAGCCCGTCTGTCCGTTGTCGACGGCTTTTACCACTTCGGATAAAGTAGCGTCGTCGGGAATGGACGGCGTGCGCTCGATAATTGCGCTTATGACGGGTGTGCGCATCATCTTAATGGTATCGGCGCGACCATTGACCTTGATAAGCCCTTCGCGGAACGAAGCAAGCTCGTTGTCAACCCAGTCGCCGTTTGCCATAAAAAGACCGTCGCCGCGTTGCAAACGGTTCTGCGTTTCGCGGTACGCTTCTCTGCCCGTAGACGGATTGAGCCAGGTCAGTCCGTTATCGCGGTGCATCATATTCTCCAAAACTTCCATACTTTTCAACAGTCCCTGCTGACGGAATATTTCGGGCGAACGCGACATAGTGTCGCTGTCGATTCCGTTGTAGAAGTTTATGTATTCTTCGACGGTCTGGTACTGCGCCCACCAAGTATAGTACAAATAATTGCAGTATGCCGAAACGCCGTAAGTTACGAGCGAAGTCGTCTGCTTGTAAGCGGGATTGCTTCCGCCGAGAGCCTTGACGTCCTGCATTATATTAACAAGTTCGTCGGTCGTGTTAGGAACGGCGAACCCGAGCGCAGTAAGCCTATCTTCGTTGTAGATAAGTCCCGTCATACCGCTGGCCCAGTTTATCTGATAATACTTATTACTACTGCTTTGCGTGTCTTTGCCCACGTATGCCGCACTGCCGAGATAGCTTGGAATCAGTTTATCCTTATACAGCACGCCGTTCTCGCCGGGCACTTCGCTGTTATATACCGACTCGGTCAAATCTTCCACGCCCGCGTCGGGAGTAAGAATTCCCTCTAAGCTCGAACCCATAACTATCTCGTACTTATTAACCTTTTTGCTGGCGGTCATAAGCTCCCGTGCGCGGGTTTGCAACTCGTCCTTTTCAAAATTGATTTTCAGGTCGGGATATTTCTCCTTGACCCAATCTTCTTCCTTGAACGCATCGAGCAGGTCTTCGCACCACTTATAGCCATAGCCCGCGTTGTACAGATAAATTTCCAACTTTTGCGTGTCGTTAGGGTCAATCTTATTTCCGCAACCGACGCACATCGCCGTAACAAGCAGTAACGATAACAGTGAAACCAAAATCTTTTTCATAATTTTCTTTTTCTCCTCCACATTTTACTTTATCAACCTTTCAGTCCGCCGACCGAAAAATTCTTCATAATTTTATCCGAGAATATGCAGAACAGCACCAAAATCGGAATGAGCGCAATAACAAGCGCGGCATAATAAGCGGGCGTATTGCCCAACCGCGGCAACGTTCTCGACAGACCGTACAATCCGCTGGCAAGCGTCGGCCAATCCGGATTGTAAAGCAATACGTCCATATATGCGTTCCACGCGCCGATTCCGTTCAACAGCGCCAACGCGCCCACAACGGGAACAGCCATAGGAAGCATAATCTTAAAAAACACGGTGAAGTGTCCCGCCCCGTCGATAAGCGCCGCTTCGGCATACTCCCAGGAAATATTCTTGAAAAACGCGTATATTACCAAAAAGCCTACGCCGCCCGCGCCCAAGTGCGTAACAAAGTGCAACAGCGGTCCCGTGTTGTAAAGGCTCAGATTGGAATACAACTGCATCGTCGCGCCCGTCGTTCCGATAATGGGCACGGTCATACAGAATACGATAACGCCATAGTAGACGTTGCGCAGTCTGAACTTGTACTTCGATACCGCATAACCGACGCAAATATTCATAAACAACGGGCAAGCGGTAGCAATGGCGGTATACCAGACGCTGTTGAATACCATTCCGAAAAAGCCCGTATCTCTGAATTTCAGTTCCTTGAACGCATAAATATAGTTGTCGAAAACGAACTCTTTGGGGAAAGCAAACGGTTGCCCGAGATTTATTTCGTACATAATCTTGTCTTCGAAGCTGTAAGCCACAAGCATGCCGAACGGAATGAACATAGAAAGCGCGTAAATCGAAAACAGCACGAACACAAAGGCAAATAACACCTTTTGCGAAGTTATCCGCTCTTTAAGCGGCAGACGCTTCTTTTTAACTTTCGGAGTCAAATTGTATTCCATGTCAATACTCCACCGAAGGAATTTTATCCATTAGCCAACGGACGAACAGAATGACAGGTACCCATATTACCGTAAAAATCAATCCCGTCGCGCTGACCAGACCGTAGTTTTGCGTACCGCCCATTTGCCCGAACTCGCCGGAGCCGTAAACCTGCTTGAATATCCAATAGCTCAACGTCGACGTACCTGCATTGCCGTCGGGAGCGAAAAGCAAAATCGGTCCGCTCGTCGAGAAAAAGCTCGTGAGCGACAGTAAGATAAGAGTACTAAGCGTCGGCCAGATGAGCGGAAGAATAAGCTGTACGATTTCACGAAGGGGCTTGCACCCGTCTAATTTAGCCGCTTCCAACACCGAATCGGGAACGCGCGCCATAGCGCTGCCAATCAGTACGACATTACTGCCAAACCCCGTCCACGCGCTGTAAACAAGTATGGCGTTTGTCGCAGTCGATTCGTCGTTAAGGTATCCCCACTCCGGTACCGACCCGCCGAATATTTTCAGAAACATATCCCACAGCCTGCCCGGCAAAATCGCCATATTGTAAACGCTTACCAAAATAATCGAAGTTACAATCGAAGGCAGGAAAAACACAACGCGGAAAAATTTATAGAAACGTATTTTCTTAAAAAGAAAGTACGCGATACATATGCTGAGCGGAAAATTGATTCCTATGCTTACCGCCCAATATTTCAACGTATTTACAAGCGACCGCCCGACCGTCGTACCGTAAGGACTTGTAAACGACTGCCAGAACATCTGAAAATTAAAAAGACTCCACTCGCCGGTCTGCGTCTTAAACGCAAGCGCGAACGAACTCATATTAACATAAAGCCAAAAAATAAACCAATGCAGAGTAGGTATGCCCAAAAGCACAATCAGAAAAATCAACTCTCGCCTTTTTCTAACGTTTTTGCCCTTAGACAACCGTTCGCACAACAGCTTCTGTTCAGTCATTATTCCTCCCGCTATACATAAGTATAACTCATCCGTCGTTTTTCTAATTTTAACATAATAAAATACAAAAAACAATATATGAATTTATTAAAGAGTTATAAAATCTTATCGTAATGATAAATTAGTTGACAAGATTAATTTTATATGATAAAATTCCGATTATGTACAAATATAAAAATTTGGAACCTTCCATACCCGAAAGCGATTTGCGTATAGAAAAAATGTATTCTACCTATGCGTATTTCTACGCGCCGAAATTCGTTTTCGACGGCGAATGGCACAAACCGTGGGAACTAATTTACGTAAACAGCGGCGAAGTTATCATCGAAACACCCAAATACGGTAAAACCGTAACTAAGGGACAGGTCTTTTTGCATACTCCGAACGAAAAGCACAAAATACGCGCAAATAACGTATCGTGCAATATGTATTTTTTAAGTTTCGATTGCGAGTGCGAAAAACTGTACGAAATCGCACACAAACCGATAAATATCACTCTCAAACTCAAAAATTACATTATGACGATAGTAGACGAAGGGCTTGTTTATTTTGCAAACAAAAATTCTATTCCCCCGACAAACAAGCAAAGGGAATACGCAAGCGGACAAATTATTAAAAATCTTATGGAATTACTGCTAGTAGAGCTTATCCGCTACAACGAACGCGAGACGCACAAGGACGAACCGACCACATCGTCACCGAACAAACATTCGGTCGTTTCGGAAATCATAAAATGCATGCAGGAAAATATCCGTTCCAGAATCAGCCTGAACCGGATTTCGTCATATATAGGTTACAGTATTCCCAGAATATGCTCTCTTTTCAAACAGACAACGGGTAAATCGATAATGGCATACTTTGCCGAAATGCGCATTTCCAAAGCAAAAGAACTGATGGCAAAAACGGATATGTCCTTAACACAGATAAGCGAATATCTTGATTTCGATACCGTACAATATTTTTCCAAATCTTTCAAAAAAGTAACCGGACTGTCGCCTTCCCACTACGTCGAATATCTGAAATCGAGAAACTTTCAATACGACGATGCAACAAACCTGCAATTTTTTGAGTAAAACCGAACGTTATAAGCTCGCAAATGTCCGTTTTATATTTATTATTTATATATTCACTCGCATATCAAAGCATAAATACGAATTGAAACGGATTCGCAAGTTTTGACACAAACCGTATGGAAAAACGATAAAATTTGCACCCAAATGCACACATACAGGCATAAATAATGACATATTAAAAAGCGTTCCGTATCGTTTTATAATGATATTTTTAGTACGGGCGTAGCCGGTTTGCTCGCAGGGGTTCCAGGCCGGCGGGGCGATGGCCCCCCTACCGAGGCGGAAAACGGCGTTCCAAGCAAACCCCTGCCCGCAGGTGGCTCCTGCCGTTAGCGGCGACGGAGCATATCGCCTGCAGCGAGAGGCACGGAAGTGTAAAGTTTAAGTTTTTGTTTGACGAGGAGCGCGTCGGCAACGGCGTTACCCTCTTCGTCTTCCATTTTTTCGACTTTGATAATCGCGTTATGGTATGCGGCGGGCGAGAGAACTTCGAGTTCGTCGCCGATTTTGAATCGGTTGCGCATTTCCACGATCGCGTACCCCTCGCCCGACCCGAGAACCGCGGCGATAAAGTCGTAAGTCGCGTCCGGCTTGGACGTTTCGTAACACTGAGCGTTTTTCTCGTCGCCGAGGTAAAACCCGGTGGTGTACATGCGATGCGAAGGCTTGTCGAGGTCGGCAAGAAGCCACGCGGGAGGGTCGTAAGGCTTGCCCGTTTTTATCAGGTCGAGGGCGCGGCGATAAGCGTTTACCACGCTTGCCACGTAGTACGCGGTTTTTACCCTGCCTTCGATTTTGAAACTCGTTACGCCTGCGTCGATCATTTTGTCGAGGTGTGCGAGCATATTGAGATCCTTGCTGTTAAGTATGTAAGTTCCGCGGTCGTCCTCTTCGATCGGAAGATAGTCGGTGCGGGTCTTTTCGCGAAGAAAATACTCCCACCGGCAACTTTGAGCGCACTCGCCGCGATTGCCGCTGCGTCCCGTAAGATAACTGCTGAGAAGACACCTGCCCGAATACGAAATGCATATCGCGCCGTGAGCAAACGCTTCGATTTCCACACTGTCTGGAATATAGTCGCGGATCGCGCGGATCTCGGAAAGCGAAGTTTCGCGCGCGACGACGAGCCGCGAAAAACCGAATTTTACGTATTCGGCGGCGGCGTATTTATTCATAAGATTTGCTTGCGTCGAAAGATGAAGCGCAAGGTCGGGTGCGTATTTTTTAACGAGCGAAGCAACGCCTATATCGCTTACGATAACGCCATCCGGTCCGATTTTGTTAAGTTCGGGCAAAAATTCGATAAGCTCGCCGAAGTCTGATTCCCTGGCGAAAATATTGAGAGTGACGTAGACTTTTTTTCCGAGAGCGTGCGCGTAATCCACCGCTTTTTGCAGTTCTTCGAGGTCGAAATTGTCCGCAAACGCGCGAAGTCCGAATTTTTTGTACGCCAGATACGCCGCGTCCGCACCGAAATAAAATGCGGTTTTAAGCCGCTCGAAATTGCCCGCGGGTGCTAAAAGTTCTGTCATGGTTACCTCTTCTTTACGCTAAGGCTCATTCCGTCGCCGACCGGCAGAATACTCGTCTCGAAATCTTCGTCGGCGCACAGATCCGTAAGAAATTTGTCAAGTCCGTTTACAATCGTGGATTTCGAGTGTTTTACTTCTCTCTCGCCCGTCGCCATACCGTCGTAAAGAACGTTATCGCAAAGCAGCACACCGCCGATTTTTAACATTCTTTTCAGATGCGGAAAAAACAGCGGATACTTTGTTTTCGGTCCGTCCATAAAGATGAAATCGAACGTACCCTCCATAATCGGCAGGATTTCGACGGCGTCACCCAAAAAACAAGTAACTCTGTCCGAAACGCCCGCGCGGGCAAAATACGATTTCGCGCGGTCGATCATATCCTCTTTTATCTCGATCGTATACAGTTTTTTGCCGCCGCTACGAAGAATCAGAAGCGAACTGTACCCTATCGCCGTACCGATTTCGAGCGTTTTTTCGGGCTTGACGAACCCGACGATCTGTTTAAGCAGCGCAGCGGATTCGGGAAGCAGTACCGGAACGAAATTCGCGTCGGCGTATTCCGTCATTTCGGTAAGAAGCGGATCGGTTTCGGGGCGCAGATGCGCGCGTATATATTCGCTTGCGGCGGACGGAGTTTTGAACGGCATTTCAGTTTTCCATTATTACAGGAAGGATCATCGGGTTGCGCTTGGTGCGCTTGAAGAACAGGTTTTTAAGGTCTTTACAGATCTGTTTTTTGACGGGCGTCCAGTCGGAAACCGCTTTGAGGTCGACGTTCGAGAGGGTTTTACGAACCTGCTCTTTGCTCTCGACGATCATTTTTTCGGACTCGTCCTTGCTGTACATAAATCCGCGCGAGGTGATGTCCACGTCGTAGACTTCGCCGCTGACGGCGTTTACGCCGATAACGCACACGATAACGCCCTCTTCCGCAAGATGTTTGCGGTCGCGAAGAACGCTGCTGCCCACGTCGCCCACACCCAGTCCGTCAACCAAAAGACAGCCGGACGGCACGTTATCGCCTATACGTATCGAGTTTTTCGTGACCTCGGCAACGTTTCCGATGTCCGTGATTACGATATTCGTAGACGGCGTTCCGAGGCGGACGGCAAGTTCGGCGTGCTTTTGCAGGTGTCTGCGCTCGCCGTGAACGGGAATAAAGAATTTCGGATTGATGAGCGTGTGCATGAGTTTGATTTCTTCCTGACACGCGTGTCCCGAAGCGTGAACTTCGGCAAGAGACTCGTAAATAACCTTCGCGCCTTTGCGGTAAAGATTGTTGATTACGTTGTAAACCATACGCTCGTTACCGGGAATAGGCGACGCGGAAAGAATAACCGTGTCGTTGAATCCGATAGTAACTTTCGGGAACTCGTCGTTGGCGATACGGGTAAGCGCGCTACTCGGCTCGCCCTGAGATCCTGTGGTGATGATACAGAGATTTTTATCCTCTTCTTTGCCGATCTGTTCGATATCGATGATATTGTTTTTGTCGAGTTTGAGTTCGCCGATCTTGCCCGCGTACTCGACTATGTTTATCATGCTTCTGCCGGCAAACGCGACTTTTCGTTTGTATTTTTTCGCGATGTCGAGAATTTGCTGGAGTCTGTGCACGTTGGACGCGAACGTCGCTATAAAGATACGGCGTTCGGGGTTCTCGGCGAAGATATGAGTAAGCGACTCTCCGACTTTGGATTCGGACATCGAGCAGCCGGGACGCTCGATATTCGTACTTTCGGCAAGGAGTAAAAGCACGCCCTTACCCCCGATTTCCGATATGCGTTTAAGGTCGATGACGTTGCCGTCTACCGGCGTAAAATCCACTTTGAAGTCGCCCGTATGGAACACGACTCCGACGGGTGTGGTTATGCAGAGCGCGCAACTGCCCGCTATCGAATGGCAGACTTTTACGAACTCTACTCTGAAATTATTGCCTAAATTTATAACGCTTTTCGGGCGGATAACGTTAAGGTTTCCGTCCACGTTGTTCTCTCGGAGTTTCGCGTCCACAAGCGCGAGAGTAAGTTTCGTTCCGTAAACGGGAACGTTCACGTCTTTGAGAAAATACGGCAACGCGCCGATGTGATCCTCGTGACCGTGCGTGAGAACAACGCCTTTGATTTTGTTTTTGTTTGCCTGAAGATAGGTGTAGTCGGGAATTACCGCGTCCACGCCCGGCATGTCGCCGTCGGGGAACGTCAGACCGCAGTCAATAACGATGATCTCGTCATCGTATTCGAGCGCGGTCATATTTTTACCGATCTCACCCACGCCGCCCAGAAAAACTACTCTAAGGGCGGGACTGTCGATACTATGTCGCAAAATGACCTCCGTATAATAAGTATTTAGTTTTGTGGTTTCCATACCTATTATACTAAATCGCGACTAAAAAGACAACCGTTTTTAAGCCTTGACGGAGGCTTCTTTGTAAAAATTTTCGGCAAGCGAGGGGAAACGCTCGGATATTCGGCATTTTTCGACAAACCCGTCGCCGATTATCTCGCCGTAATGAACGCCGCGCACCGTCGCTCCGTCCAGAACAACGCAGTCGCGGATCTGTGCGCCGCTCGTTACCACCGCGTTTTCGCCTATTATACTGTAACGCGCCGAGCCGGTTACGATTGCGTTTTTGCCGATAAGACAACCGTTGCGGCGAACGGATGGAACTGTTTTCGAGCCGACGAACGGATAAAATCCGCCGTCCGACATATAGAAATTCGCTTCGTAAAACGATTTTTTGTCGCCCACGTCGCACCAGTACCCGCCGTGCAGAAACGCGCCTAACTTTCGGGTTTTGACAAGTCGCGGGAATAAATCGCGCGCAAAGTCGTATTGCGTTCCGCCGGGGATCAGGTTAAGAACCGATTTGTCCGCCACGTACACGCCGGCGTTTACGAGCCGCCCGAACCGCTCGTCGGAAGGTTTTTCGACGAACGACGTTATTTTATCGCCGTCGAGCCGAGCCACTCCGTAGCGGCGCGGATCGGGAACCGTCGTGAGCGCGACCGTTACGAGGTTGTCCGAATTCAGGTGCGCGGCAACCATCGCGCCGAGATCGATATCGCTTATCGCGTCGCCGCTCATAACCAAGAACACGTCGTCAAGCATGTTTTCTGCGGCTTTTACCGCGCCCGCCGTGCCGCGCGGCTTGTCCTCTACTGTAAAACGTGCGGTTATTTTGTCGTAGTTTTCGCATATTTCGCGTATAATTTCCGGTTTGTAGCCGAGCGTGAACACCGCGTCGGCGATTCCGTAAAAGCAAAGTTGACTCGTCACGTAATCGAGCACCGGGCGGTTGGCGATCTTCAGCGCGGGTTTGGGAATACTATCCGTAAGCGGTTTAAGCCGCGTGCCGAACCCGCCCGCAAGTATTATCGAATTCATATCCTCTCCTCGCCCGTAGTATGACAAGAAAAGGAAATTTTATACGGCTCGGTAAAGTGGTTACAATCGCTTTATCGGTACCCGCTTTCGGCAATGCAGACACAAAACGCCGTAAACGACGCACGCAACCGACAGAGCCGACAATGTTATATCGAACACAATGCCGGAAATGCGACCGATCAGAACAACGAAGAAAATATGCAATAAAAAGCACACTACGTAGCCCGTCGCATAACACGACCGAATCAACCGTTTGTTTCTGTATGCCGATTTTTCGGCTTCGCTCATATTGTAAAATCCGACAGCCGCGGACAGCACCACTTTACTTTTGCAACGTTTACATTCAACAGCTATTTCTTTTTTGATCCTCGGCACCTCGATCCCCGATAAAAACGACCTTGTCAAAGATCGAAAAAGAATAAAAGCAATCAGAAAATAGAGATAGCAAGATAAATCAACGCCTTTATGAGCAACTTCTCCGCACCGTTCGCATCTTTTACTATATTTATATTTCGGCAGATACCACACTTTAACCCCTCCATATCTCCAAGGGGATATTTTTAATAATTATACTCCCAAGGTGATACAATGTCAATTAAAGCGAGGGTGTTATGAAAATTATCGTAGCTGAACGTATCAGAGAACTTATGAAAGAAAACGGACTTAATCAAGTGCGGCTCGCCGAGAAAGTCGGAATTAAGCAGAATACGATTAGTTCGTGGTTGAACGGAAAGAAAGAACCGTCCATAACGTCGCTTTGGCTTCTTGCCGATTATTTTGACGTTGACGTCGATTACCTTATCGGTCGCAAAGACTTTTAGTTCGTATGGACTACGAAGAGAAAATTAAAAGAAATTTGAAACGTGAAATCGAGACTTGCGGCAAACCGAAAAGCTATATAGCGGATCGGCTCGGTATTTCGCGCCCTACTCTGTCGCAATATATTTCGGGACGGATACTGCCGTCGCTTGCAACTTTTGCAAAGTTATGCGAGATAATCGACTGTTCGCCCGACGACATTCTGGAAGTAAATCGGAAGTAATCACTTTTTTTGCGGGTGTGTTAAGCTTTTTTGTGCAAGAAAAAGAACTCGGACGTTAAATCCAAGTTCTAATTTTCTTTTGGACGTTTGAAAGCGCAATTCTTTAAAATTTAGGTTTTTATCCCTATGGAAACTGCGCTTTACCGAACGTTTTTTGTTGACTTTTCGATTTGTTTGTTATATAATTTCTTCGATAATACGCAAAACACGGAGGAATCCATGAAAGACAAAATCTCTATCGCAATCATCGGACTCGGTAAGCGCGGAAGCGGACTTTTGCGCGATATTCTCGTTAAGCGCAAAGATCTCGATATCGTTGCGGTTTGCGACGTTTACGAGGACCGCACGGCACAAGCGGCAAAAACCATTACCGACGACGGCAGACCCGAACCCAAACGCTATACCGATTACAAACTTTTGCTTGAAGAGGTAAAGACGGATTCGGTGCTTATTTCCTGCTCGTGGGAGTGGCATATCGAAATCGCCATAGCCGCGATGAAAGCGGGGATTGCGGTCGCGCTCGAAGTGGGCGGTTGCTTTTCTATGGAAGAATTATGGTCGCTCGTGCATACGCAGGAAGAGACCGGTACTCCGTTTATGTTTATGGAAAACTGCTGTTTCGGAAAAGACGAGCTGGTCGCTACGGGAGCGTACCGCGCAGGCGCGCTCGGAACGGTCGTCGCGTGCGAAGGCTCGTATACTCACGATCTTCGCGAAGAAATTGCGGGCGGCAACATAAACCGTCATTACCGCTTGCGCAACTACATTCACCGCAACTGCGACAACTACCCCACCCACGACGCGGGTCCCATCGCAAAACTGCTTAATATTAACCGCGGCAACAAGTTCGTTTCGCTCGTGTCGGTAGCAAGCAAGGCGTGCGGACTTAGAGAATACGTCGCCGAACGTCCCGACAAATACCCCGATCTTCAGGACGTCGAATTCAATCAGGGCGACATCGTTACGACGATTATCACCTGCGCCAACGGCGAAACGGTAACGCTTCGGCTCAACACCACTCTGCCCACGTTCTACTCGCGCGATTTCGTCGTGCGCGGCACGAAAGGCATGTACAATATGAACGCGAATATGCTCTACTTCGACGGCAACGCCGAGGGTTGGGAGCCGAGCGAAATGTATACGAAAATGAACAACTGCGCGAACGATCACCCCGAATTCCTTCCGAAAATCTGGAAGAGCGTTACTAAAGAACAACTCGAAGCCGGTCACGGCGGAATGGACTACTTCGAGTTCGACTGTTTCGTCAATTGCCTTAAACGCGGCGAAGAATTCCCCATCGACGTATACGACGCGGCAACTTATATGGCTATCAGCGTACTAAGCGAACAGTCCGTCGCAAGCGGCGGCTCGGTTCAATTCTTCCCCGACTTCACGTGCGGCAAGTGGCAGGTTCGCAAACCGCTGGACGTAACCGAGTTTTAACCATATAATTAACGTACGATTTGCAAAAGCCTCGTTTTCGGCATGAAAACGAGGCTTTTTACTTACGTTTTTTCCGCAAGCGCGGCGAATATCGGTTGCGTCGCATCTTTCGCTTCCGTGCGCGGCCGCGCCGGTCGGGTCCGTCGGATCCGACAACGCAAACGAAAACGCTCGGCGACGCGTAAAACCCGCCATAATATCAGCCGCGACGTATTCGGGCGAGACGGTAAATCGGCTTTATAAAAGTTTGTTTACGTGTTCCAGAACGTACGTGGGTTTTTGCACGCCTTGCGCCGCGTCCACTTCTTTGATCGTGACTTCTCCGCTCAGCACGCACAGAGTGTCCACCCCCGCGTTGTTGCCCGACGCCACGTCGGTGTAAAGACGATCGCCGATTACCACGACGTCGGACGGCTTTGCGCCGAACTTTTTCATTACTTCTAAAATCATTTCGGGATTCGGTTTACCGATAAAAACCGGCGTTTTTCCGGTGGCGAATTCGTACCCGCGGCACATCGCTCCGCAATCGGGGACGTAACCGAAGTCGACCGGACACACCCGATCGGGGTTCGTGGCGTAGTACGGAACGTCGAGATTCGTGAGCATTTTGCAGGTGACGTACATTTTTTCGCCGGTGAGTTCCGGATCGTACGCAACCAGAACGGCACGGGCGTTTTCGTCGTATTCCGTCGTGACGTTCAGCCCGCTTTGCCTGCAATCTTCGACGAACGAACGCGTACCCTGTACGAAAATCAGGTCGGCTCCGTGACGTTCTTTCATTAAAAGCACCGCCGCCTGCGCGGAAGTGAAAAAGTTGTCCTCCGTGACGTTTTCAAGCCCCATACCGTGCAATTTTTTCACGTAATCGGCTACGGATTTTGAAGCGTTATTCGTAATAAATACGTACGCGCTCCCCGCTAACGCAATCTTTTCGAGCAGTTCCTTAACACCGCCGAACAACCTGTTTCCGAGATATATCGTCCCGTCCATATCGAACAGATACAGTTTTTTCAGAAGCAAAGCGGAAGCGTCTTTTCCGTAATAATCTTTCAACATTCTTTCGTTTCTCCGTATTAAAAATTACCCGAAACGATCAGATCGGCGTCGTCCGAAATGTTTTTTACCAGCACGTCGCCCGTCTTAACGGGTAAACGGCATTTGGTTTTGTTTATAACTTCCATCACTGCGAATATTTCCGTTTTTTTCACGGGCTTATTCGTTTTTACGGGGATCATTTCGCCGTTGTCCGCGCGCACGGTTGAGGTGACTACGCGTTTGGGGCAAACGACTTCCGACTCCGCGTACGTCTTGCCGCGCGGGCAGGAATTACCGCTCACGCTTTTTATTTCGCCGTTTTCGAGTTCCACCGTGATTTCGCACCCCACGGGGCATTCGATACACGTCAACGTTTTAATCATTTTCCGCCTCCAACTCCACCGTGATTTCGTCGCAAGCCTCGGCAAATTTATCCCGTAACAAGATAAGATTTTCCATTTCGCCGGGGACTGCGATTTTTTTCTTGCGCTGCGCGAGAATTTTTTCGCCGCTTTTTGCCGTGATCGTACAATTTCTGAACGTTCCGGTCACGCGGAAGAAAAGTTTTACGTTGCCCGCCGCGCTCTTATCGATTCTTTGCGGACACACGTACGAAACGTTCGCGCCGTTTTTTACCGCGAGTTCGCGGTTTTGTCCGTCCGCAACGCCGCTTTTGCCGCGAAGCGCGTATTCGGCCGCGTACCGTCCCGCGATTTCCGCTTCTTCCGATACGAAATCCACAAGATCGTGCACCTGCAACACGTTACCGCAGGCAAATACGCCCTCTATCGACGTTTCGCGCGTTTGCGAGACTTCCGCTCCGCGCGTTTTCGGCGACAACGCGATTCCCGCGCCTTTGGTAAGTTCGTTTTCCGGAATCAGCCCCACGGAAAAAAGCACCGTGTCGCAATCGAAGTGCATTTCCGTACCCGCAATCGGCTGTCTGTTCCGATCCACTTCCGACACCACCACGCCCGTAACGCGCTTTTCGCCTTCGATTTTCGTGATCGTGTGATTAAGATACAAAGGAATACCGAAATCGTCGAGGCATTGCGCGATATTGCGTTTCAGACCGCTCGAATACGGCATGGTTTCGCACACGGCGAGAACCTCCGCTCCTTCGAGCGTCATACGGCGCGCCATAATCAGTCCGATGTCGCCCGAACCCAGAATCACCACGCGTTTACCGGGCATGTAGCCTTTGATGTTCACGTATTTTTGCGCCGTACCCGCCGAATAAATACCTGCCGGCCGCGTTCCCGCCACGTTGAGCGCGCCGCGGCTTCTTTCGCGGCAACCCATAGCGAGAATCACCGATTTTGCCTGCAAGGTAACCACGCCTCTCGTTTCGTTTATCGCCGTTACTTTTTTATCGGCGGTGAGAGAAAGCACAGTGGTATTAAGCCACGTTTCAATATTGCGTTTGCGAACCTCCGCCACGAACCGCGCGGCGTACTCCGGTCCCGAAAGGCTTTCTCTGAAACGCGTCAAACCGAATCCGTTGTGTATGCACTGCTGAAGTATGCCGCCGAGATGCTCGTCACGTTCGAGAATAAGTATGTCTTTTATACCGTTTTCATATGCCGAAA
>ERZ780198.1784-NODE-1784-length-18383-cov-12.204605_pt1 | contig 18383 bp, 15 predicted proteins | sample MGYA00510979_ERZ780198 | MGnify/ENA primary metagenome ERZ780198 (study PRJEB29588, sample SAMEA2158039) | human gut metagenome | biome: human gut; feature: human-associated habitat; material: faeces | place: Denmark | collected 2008/2010 ...
TTCGGCACTTGTTTGAATGCCCGGAAAACGAACCAAGAGCCTCTGTCGATGCCCGGTTTGGGTATCGGCAGAGGCTCTTTTTTTGTATCTTTTCTGTAAATACCGTTGAAAATCACGCGCTAATACACAGCGTCACTATTAGCGTTTCTGTATAACTATGCCTCTAACCCATATAATTATCATGAGCGTTATAGAAAAGGTGTAGGTACGCGCTATGATTGACAAACGAATAGGTAAACGAGTAAAACAATGCCGGGAACGCCTCGGAATCTCGCAAGAAGAGCTTGCGGAAAAGACCGGGCTGACTGCAAATTATATTTCTACGGTTGAACGTGGTATGTCGTTTCCTCGCTGTGAGAAATTGATCATTCTTCTCAATGGGCTTGAGGTTTCGGCAGACGCGATTTTCTGTGACGTCCTGGAGCATTCGACAAGCTATAAATCGTCTGAACTCTCGGAGAAACTTGCTACGTTGTCTCCGCAAGCGCAGAAGCGCATTTTGCAGATGGTTGAGCTGATGATTCAGCAGGAAACGGCAGATAATGGCTGAATCCGTCATGGGCTGTGTGATTTTATCACGCAGCCTTTTTTCTTCCCTTATTTCGACAGAATATTTCATATCTCCGTGCTATACAATGTATTAGAGACATAGAAACAGTCTCTAATACACAGTCAGGAGATGAAAAAGAAAATGAAGACCTGTGCTTTTACCGGGCATCGTCCGCAAAACCTCCCGTTTGGTTTCAATGAGGAAGACGAACGCTGCATAGACCTCAAAAAAACTCTCAGGGAGCAAATCATCAATCTCATCGAAAATGAAGGCGTCACGCACTTTATATCCGGAATGGCAATCGGTGTAGATATGTATGCCGCCGAGATCGTGCTGGGGCTGAAAGCATCCTATCCGGGAATTACGCTCGAAAGCGCCATCCCATGTGAAAGTCAAGCCGCAAAGTGGTCGGAAGCTCTGAGAGATCGGTATTTCGACATTGCGTCCAAGTGTGATAAGGAAACACTGATTCAAACCCATTACTCGCCCGACTGCATGGACAAGCGCAACCGTTATATGGTTGATCATGCGGATGTCCTGATCGCGGTTTGGGATGGAAGCCCCAGCGGAACCGGAAAGACGGTCAGATATGCTCATCAGCAGGGTAAATCTGTTACGGTCATTGACCCGGTTTCCCTTGATGTCACACAAGAATAAGGCAAATAATATCCCCTCTGAATCAAGCATTGTGAAAACCGTAAATTTACTTACGATAGTAAACACACATTGCACTGAACAGTGATTATTGGAAGCGTGTACGGTGTGTGCTGTCCCGTGAACTTTTCCACGGAATGCACTGAGTTTTCACGGCTTCGCAAAATGGAAAGCGCCACCCTACGAACAGTCCCTCGTCGGGAGAAAAATAAATCGCTGGAAACGGGAATGCCCCGGCACTGTGCATCTGGCACAGCGCCGGGGCATTTTTTCCATCACAGGAGGTCATTCAGAAGATTCATGCACTTAACCTTCTGTTGGAGATTTGCACTCCCGTACACATTCAGGGTAAAAGATACGTTCTTATGTCCGAGGATTTCAGAGAGCGACTTTATATCAAACTCCGGTATCTCAATCGCCCTGACTGCGAATGTGTGTCGGATCTCATGGAATTTTACCTTTTCCAATCCGTTTCGTTTCAGGAAACGGGTGAAGAACTGCCGATAAGTACGAGGCTCTGTCGGCTTTGTTTTGCCGGTCAAGAAGTAGTGGTTAGGGTTATCCGTGTAGAACTTCTTTATAATGTTCATCAGAAGAGACGGAACAGGGATCGTCCTTGCAGAAGTTTTCGTTTTGGGAGGTCCGATGTGAAGATAGGACTCGCCCTTCTTCTTGTCATAGATGCGCTGGACAGTCTTATTGATGCTGATGGTCTTATCTGTCAACGAGATGTCCTTCATCTGCAATCCGCAGAGTTCTCCAATGCGTACTCCGGTAAAGAGTGCAATGAGAATGCCAGCAGTCTTCCTGTTTAAGTTCATGTAGATACACTGAATCAGAGCTTGCTCCTGATCCTTTGAAAGAGAAACTACTTTCTTAATGCCAAGTTCCTTCGGGTACTCGATGAGATCCCAGTTCAGCAGCGGAATCGCCCTTTCTTTGTACGCAAACTCCATTGAAAGTCTGAGAACGAGGATCACATCTCGGATGGTCTTTACCGTTAGTCCTCCGGTCTTGTCCAACCTACCGGCATCATGGAGATACGAAATGTAGCGCTGGACGTCCGTTTCGGTGATGCTGCCGATCTTACGCTTGCCGAAGTATGGAATAAGATGATTTTCGGCAATCAGCGTAAAGCTGGCATGGGTTGACGGCGTGATCATTGGCTGCTTTTGATTTAGCCAAGTGTTCACAAGCGTCTTGAATTGTGTATTGTTAGTCATATTGACCACCTCCACGAACATTATCCGTTGGAGGGATAATCAGGGCAGTATATTCCTCAAGTAACGGTCTTGAAAAGCGTCCGAAACTCCGGTTTCCGGGCTTTGATGAGCCGTACAGAACTACTCCATTAGGAGAAATAGCGTCTCTGGTGAATCGCACCGATCCGAAATCTAACGCGCCAATTATGATGCTTAGTGCTGGAAATGGCTTTATTATGCAGTCCGAAAAGTATTCCAGAGACAATGCAGGACAGAGCCTCAAAAAATACATTCTCTTGAAACAAGGAGAATTGGCGTATAATCACGGCGCATCTAAGGCTAAACAGTTTGGCTGTTGTTATGAGCTGACTGAGCCAGAAGCACGAATCCCCTATGTGTATCATTGTTTCAAGATCAATGATCACGAATATACACCGTTTATTGCGATGGCACTCAATAACGCAAAAATGGATAAGCAACTAAAACGGCTCGTATCGTCAAGCGTTCGTATGGATGGGCTGCTCAATATCTCCTTTGAAGATTATATGAGCGTGACACTTCATCTCCCTTCGTCCACTGAACAGAAGCACATAGCCGACTTTCTCAAAAAAATAGATGAACGCATCGCTGCACAAGAAAAACTCCTTGCATCCCTCAAGAAGTATAAAAGAGGATTATTAAGAACTGTATTTTCCGAAAAAGGCAGCCACTCACTTTTGTATGATGCAGTAAGTCATAGAATAGATGAAGTATGTGATGTACTGAGTGGAAAACGCATTCCCAAAGGCGAAACATTCTCTCCCCGTCCTACTGAGTACCGGTATATAACAGTATCGGATATGGGTGAAAAATATGTAAGTTCAGACACTTTGCAGTTCATCACAAGCCACACCGAAAAGCAAATTACTCGATATAAAGTCAGAAATGGTGACATCATTATTTCTGTTGCTGGCACTCTTGGAAAGTTGAATATCATCACTCCTGACTTGGATGGAGTAAACTTGACTGAAAACTGTGATCGTTTTACAAACTTTAGAGGGATCAATCCCGAATACCTTTACCATGTACTTTCGTCTGATCTAATTCAGTCACAGATTGAAGCCTCAAAGACTAAAAACGGACAGCCTAAGCTGGCTCTCGAACGCATTAGAAACTTCGTTGTCCCCGTACCTCATCAAATAAGGCAAGAGCAGTTTGTTGGGGTAATGAACAGCATAGATAAGTACATTGCATCACAACAAGCTGTTCTCGATAGGTGTTGCAAGGCGAGAGCAGGTTTACAGCAACAGCTTTTTATATAAAGAGCTGTTGCAGCATGGATGACCGGATTTTTTCCAGATAAAATGTTAGGCGTTCTTCGTTCTCTATCTTTGCATCTATTTTCAGCAGCAATGAAGAAATCCTCTTCTGCTCCAAAATGGGGGGGCGAAATACTTTCACTGCACCGAGTTGAGGACTTGTTAACTGAGGAACACCCGTCGATTCAATATAAATGGAAGTGGCATTGATCATGTAAGCAAAGAAATCCACATCATCTTCGTATTTAGGGACTAACGAAAGAAGACGGACAATCGGAACATACTTGCAGTGACGAGCTATCGCATGACCAACTTCGCCTCTTCCAGATACAGTAATAGAATCACCTTCTACTTTGAAGTAGTTTGCATAGCCATATAAACCATCATTAGTCAAGGCGTTTGCATACACTGGATATGGATAACTTGTTGAATATGTGGGTGAACTATTTTGTCGGTCAATATCGCCCCCGGCAGAAATCGTAAAAATCTCTGCCAATCTTACGGTTTCCCAGCGTTTATTTTCACTGCCTGCAAAAGCCACTGTACCAGAAATTAACGCCTTAACGAGTCCTCTTTTATACTTCTTGAGGTTATCTACGAGGGACTGTTGCGCCTCGATGCGACGCTCCAAAGTAATGAGGAAGTCAGCAATTTTTCTTTGCTCTTCGGTGTTTTCCGGCAGATAATGTTTTGTGTCAAAGAACTCATCGGTAGGCACATTCAGCAGACCATGATTTCTTGCTCCTTCGGCAGAGATCATGTATATTTCCCGATACCATTTCAGAGAATCGAAATAAGCCTTGATGAAGTCACTATCATGCTTTTTGAGCGCAAAACAGATATAAAGTGTCGATAAAGCACCCATTGGGTAACGATCTAAACGCTTGATAGAGCCGAAGTCATACCCTACGGAATAGCTCTTGTTGTACGCGAACTCGCCATTCTTGAGCAGGTAGTACCCACTCATGTCTTTACTTGCAACCGTCTTGTTGAAATAGCTAACCTGATCGACAAGACCATCTTTAGAGGAAATGGTTAGAGGAAGATCAGTTTCGTTTTTGCTGTTCTTTCGTGTTACTCGGTCTGCGAAGTCGGATAACCTCTCGACTCTCCACGGCTCATCGAAGCCCGGAAACCGGAGTTTCGGACGCTTCTCAAGACCGTTACTTGAGGTCTGTTTTATAGGCTGATCTGCACTTCAACTCAAAGTAAAATCCCTTGCGGTAGCAGAGATATTCCGCTACTGCAAGGGATTTTGTCGGTCATATAGCTCCATTCTGCTTGCTTGATCAGAAGTATAAAAGAGGATTGCTTCGAGCCTATTTCGTGACGGATAATTGGAAAAGCCAAGGAACATGGAGCAAGTGCAAATTAGGGGCGTGCTGCTCTAAAATTGGTAGTGGTAAGACTCCGAAAGGTGGGTCTTCTGTATATGCCAATCAAGGCATAATGTTCTTGCGAAGTCAAAATGTGCTATGGGGAACGCTGGACATAAGCGAGGTTTCGTTCATCGACGAAGCAACAAATAGTACCATGCAATCATCGGAAGTGCGTTTTGGTGATGTACTTTTGAATATTACCGGTGCGTCAATAGGTCGTAGCTGCATTTATACATCTAATGATCGTGCGAATGTGAACCAGCATGTGTGCATAATACGCCTTTCTCAAGAAAGCAAAGAAAGATTGCTGCCGGAGTTCCTTTTGCAACAGATCTTGTCGGATCGCATCCAGCAACAAGTTATGGATTGCCAGAACGGAGGTAGTCGTGAAGGTCTGAATTTCCAACAAATAGCAGACTTCAATATTGTTATACCAGAAATGGAGGAACAGCGAAAAATCTGTGGAATGTTGAAAGCCTTCGATCAAAAATTATGTAATGAGGAAATCTCCTTGAAAGCCTTGTTTTCTCTTCGCACATCACTGATGCAACAGCTATTCATATAAAGAGTTGCTGCATTAAGGCATTTTTCGTTCGGAGCAAACTATCAAGTTCTGTTTGCGCATGAATACTCTTTTGCTCAACAAGAGAAAGAAATTCGGCAATATGGCACTGCTCTTCGTATGTCGGAAGGTGAAGAGCAATTTGTCGGCACTTCTCTTGATTTAACTTTGGCTGTGCTGTTCCGGTATTGTAGCGTGTATAGTCAAGACTTTCGAGTAATTCGCATATAAACTTGATGTTCTGTCCCTTGCGAGGACGCATTACATGAGCATGATTATTCACCCAATACTTGCCCGTTGCAATAAAACACAATGGAGAACTACGGTTAATGATATTTGCCCCATCTTCTCCGAGAAGGAGCAGCGGCTCGTCAAAAATGTAGTCATCAATATAGTCGATGATCCCCGATGCACCATAGTAAGGGTACTTTCCTTGCCGTTTGGCTCGATCAGCACTTTCAAGAGGCTTGCGCTGTCCATCAAGAAAGTCAACTACCTCTTGAAGTGTACATTCTGACCATTCAGGATAATAATTTCCCCTATCGTCGGCAAAGCGTATTCGCTTGGATAATATTGCCTTCACGACACCTCTTTTATACTTCTTAAGGGACTCAACCAAATCACGCTGCTTTGCGATTCTTTCATTGAGCGCAGCAAATAGGTTGGAAATCTTCTCTTGCTCAGTTGGCTCACAATATGGTATTCCGAGCCACTTAAATGCTTCGTAGCTTATCTGCCGTCCGTCTCTGATGCCTTCAACAGACTTTGAAAGATTGTGGTTGATAAACTCATCTGTATGAAAGTATGCGTCATAGAATAGGCTTGAATGGGGACGCTTGCAGCGTAAGATGGTGTATGCTGGACTGACTATTCCAGCTTCATTTGCCATTTCCAGACCACCTTCAAAAGAGCGCAGATGAATAATAAAGTCTCCTTGTTCAACCTTCTTATAGTTAGATAAAGACGCATCATCATAGTGGATATTACGACCAGCTTGCTCTCTTGGAAGTGTACCTTTTCCTTGAATGATCGTCAGCACAGTTTCGTCCGGGTGATTCTTGTCAGTAACATTCTGAAAAAGTTCTTCTGCCTTGAACACCTTCCACGGCTCATCGAAGCCCGGAAACCGAAGTTTCGGACGCTTCTCAAGACCGTTACTTGAGGATACATTTGCCATAATTATTTGCCCTCCACATCAAAGGGGAAATCAAGTCCCAGCTCATCGAAAAACGGTTTCAGTTGTGCGTCGATGCCTTTGATTTCAGCCTGAATATTGCGGATTTCTGCTGCAACAGCATTGAGGTCGATTTCCTCTTCCGGCTCAAAGGTATCAACATAGCGAGGAATGTTCAGATTGAATCCGTTCTCTTCAATCTCCTGCATAGTGGCAACATGGGCGTACTTATCGACATCCACACGATGCTCGTAGGTTTCGACGATCTTATCAATGTCGCACTCGCGGAGGATATTCTGATTCTTTCCGGCTTCAAAGTCGTTGGACGCATCAATGAAGAGGATGTTATCAGAGTTGCCATTGCGCTCTCTCTTGAGGACAAGAACACATACCGGAATGCCCGTGCCAAAGAAGAGGTTTGCAGGAAGACCGATAACAGCGTCCAGCACATTCAGCTTTTGGATCAGGTGCTTACGGATCACTTCTTCGGCTGCGCCCCGGAACAGAACGCCGTGAGGCAGCAGGACAACGGCTCGTCCGTCTTCGTCCATGTGGTAAACCATGTGCTGCACAAAAGCAAAGTCCGCCTTGCTCTTAGGCGCAAGTTTGCCGTATTCATTGAAACGCTCGTCCTCCATGAAGTGCATATCAGCAGACCAATTTGCAGAATACGGAGGATTTGCAACCTGAACACGGAACTTCATGTCTCCGAAGTAGTCATGTTCAAGCGTATCGCCATTGTAGATATTGAAGTTACGATAAGGGATGCCGCGAAGGATCATGTTCATTCGGGCAAGGTTATAAGTGGTCGAGGTCAATTCCTGACCGTAGTAGTTACGCACATTTGCATAGTTCTTGAGGCGCAGCAGCAGTGAACCAGAGCCACAAGTGGGGTCGGCTGCATCCTTGACATCCGTGAGACCGAGGCAAGCCAGACGGCAAAGCAATTCGGCAGGACCGGATGGCGTATAGAACTCACCGGCTTTCTTGCCAGCAGTTGCAGCAAACTGACCGATCAGATATTCATAGGCGTTACCAAGAACGTCAATTTTGGTATCATCCACGCCGAAGTTGATTTCGTCCAGCGAAGCGATGATCTTTGCCATAACAGCACTTCTATCTTTGACAGTATGACCGAGCTTTGATGAATCAAGCTGCATATCAGAAAACAGTCCGTCAAAGTCTTCCTGAGAATCGTTTCCGATTGTGGACTCCATTAGGGCGTTGATTGCACTCTGCAAGAACTCAATGTCGAAGGAGCGGTTTTCTACCATCTTGACCATCTTGCGGAACAAATACTGCGGCTCGATGACATAGCCGAGATCGCGCAGTGCCTCTTCGATAACGGCGGTCTTATATTCTTCGTCTGCCCACGCCTCTTCATAACCGATACCGTCATCCTTGAGAAGATTCGCCATATACTTCTCCGTCCTGTCGGAAAGGTAGTAGTAGAAGATCATGCCCAAGATATAGTTCTTGAACTCATATGCCTCCATGTTTCCGCGCAAGGCATTTGCCATTGCCCATAGCTTATTGCAAAGCTCTTTCTGATGAGCCTGAATCGAATTATCCATTTGTCTCTCTCCTTATTGGTATTTCTCTGTGTGCTGCCGGATGAAGTCAACAATCCTATTTACAAGGGAGCGCTTCTTCAAAAGCGGCAAGGGCTTCTCAATCCTATCTCGGATATTTCCTGCATCCATTGTGCCAGAAAACTCATATTCCGAAATAATATCCGTCAACATAGATGCGTCAATGTCCTCAGTCTTCGCAAAGGCAACGATCTCTTCGCGCTTTGCTTCATTTTCAAAGTCATTATATGCTGCATCAATTTCATCCGCACTTTCCAAGCCGACAACAACACGATCCAAGAACGCTTGCAGGATTTCGACTTTCCGAAGCAACTGCGGATTGTCGGTTCTGCCCAGCTCGTCCTTAATGTGTTTAATATCGTAATCCTTCTGTTTGGGATCGTCGAAATGGATGTTGCGAATCAGGTTCATGATGTACGCCACATTGATCCTGTCACTCTCCATCAATTCGATGCAGAAGTCAACGTCGTTCAGGACGGAAACAACCTCACGGTCTGTTTTTTGCCTTGAGTAGAGCATGAGGTATTTGCTCTTGTAGTCCTGGTATTCCTGCTCGGACATGATAAGAGCATCCTGATCGAAGCTGAACTCGATAAAAGTCTGCAACGATTGGAGGTACTTTGTCAGCTCACGGAAGGTCACGACGAACTTTTTCTGATCGTCCTCGTTCTGCATTGTATCCACGGACTCAGGGAACAGTGCGATTTCCTTGAGCTTCATCACCATTTCGTTGAACTTCTCCACGAAGTATTGATAACCCGGAACAACAATGCCGGATGTATCTTGACTCTTAGAGAAAAGTGTCAGCGCGTCGTCGGTGCGTTTTTTGAGGTTGCGGTAGCAAATGATAATGCCAAAGGGCTTTGTTTCCTTCTCAACGCGGTTTGTGCGGGAATAGGCTTGCAGGAGATCATGATACTTCAAGTCCTTGTCCACATAAAGGACAGAGAGTTGCTTGCTGTCAAATCCGGTCAGGAACATATTCACGACGATGAGAATATCAAGCGACTTTGTTTTCTTTCCCTTTACTCGGTCAGAGATGTCCTTGTGATAAGCTGAGAACGTATCCGTGGAGAAATTGGTTCCGTACATCTCGTTATAGTCCTTGATGATACGCTCCAACGAATCACGGCTATGCTCGTCCTTGCCCTCGGCATCCTCATTCTGCCCGTAGGAGAAGATGCCGCTGATATTCAGGTCATGCTTGATCTTCTTGAAAATGTCGTAATACTTAACAAGGGCATCAATAGAGGACACGGCAAAAATAGCCGTATACTGTCCATTTCGGGTTTTTGCCTTGTGGTTCTGGATGATGTGATTGGCGATCAGAGACATTCGCTCATCGGACATATAGAGTTCGCCTATATCAATCGCGTCCGCGAGTGTCGGGTCATCCCAGTCGAAATCACCCTCCATTGTTTTTATGTATTCGATGTGGAAGCCCAGAACATTATTATCGAAGATGGCGTCTTTAATCAGGTAATTGTGAAGACACTCACCAAAGAGCATTTCTGTTGTTTGCGTGATTTTACCCTCAGTTTTACCGTTGACTTCAAACCGAGGTGTCCCCGTGAAGCCGAAAAACTGTGCCTTTCTGAAATGCCGCACAATGTCCTTGTGCATATCCCCAAACTGGCTGCGGTGGCACTCGTCGATGATAAAGACAACCTTCTCGTCTTTGTATGCGTCCATTACTTTCTCGTACTGAGGGCGCTTTACAGCGTTTGCCATCTTCTGCATCGTGGTGACGATAAGCTGCCTGTTCTTGTCCTTCATCTGGCGGACAAGGACATCGGTGCGATCTGTCACATCAACGGAGCCAGCCTCAAACTTGTTAAACTCTTCGGTTGTCTGAGAATCCAAGTCTTTTCGGTCAACAAGGAAAATGACTTTCTTGATGTTCGGATTTGCTGCGAGGATTTGCGCCGTCTTAAAGGATGTAAGCGTCTTGCCCGCGCCGGTTGTGTGCCAGATATACGCATTCCGGTTTGTAAGCGTTGCTTGACGGATCAGCGCTTCTACGGCATAAACCTGATAGGGACGCATGACCATCAAAATCTTATCGGTATCATTTAGGATGGTGTAGCGTGTCAGCATTTTAATGATGTGATCCCTTGCAAGGAAAGAAATCGAAAAGTCCTTCAAATTGGTGATGCGGACGTTATTGAAATCAGTCCAGAAGAAAGCAAGACTATACATCAAGTCTCTGTCGGAATTGGCGAAATACTTTGTGTCAACACCATTGGAGACAATGAAGAGCTGAATGAAATGATACAGCCCGTTGTAGGAGTGTTTCTTATAACGCATGACCTGATTGACTGCCTCGCGGATGTCAATGCCACGGCGCTTTAATTCTACTTGGATCAGGGGCAAGCCGTTTACGAGAATCGTAACGTCGTAACGATTGACGTATTTTCCAACCACGGTTGTTTGATGAGTGACTTGGAAAATGTTCTTCGTGTGGTCCTGATCAAAGAAGGACAGATATACCTTTGTACCATCTTCACGCTCAAGGACAAACTTATCCCTCAAGATTTTTGCGCTCTGGAAAACAGACTTTCCGAGCATGAGGTTGAAGATACGCTCCCACTCTTTATCGGTGATAGGCGTATCCAGCTTTGGCGCATTGAAGGCTTCAAACTGAACTTTGAAGTTCTCCACCAGCGCGTCATAATCAGGAATTGCGACTGTGGAATATTCCTGCTTGGTCAGTTGCTCAATAAACTGCTGTTCAAGAGCCGCTTCGCTTTGGTATGCCATATCTTCATCTCCAATACTTGAGGATCATTTGTTGGTTGCCAGCCTGTCCTCATTTCTATTTTATCATAGCAAGTGTCCCAAATACCGGACTTATTTTCGTTTCAACTGCAAAACCACGTCACCATCATCTGTAATTTCCATTTGCATTGTTTTTAGGTACTTTGCGATGAACTGTTTTTTCTCAGACGAACTCATCTCAATGCGCGTTGCCTTCAAAGCGGCACTGAACATCTCGTTGATATTGAGCCTGACGGTTTGGTCAATATAACGCTCCATTTCTTTGAAAAGTGCGCCGAGTTTGATGTCCTCGGCATTCCCAGAGTAGAAGTCATCAATATAGCAATAAAATATCCCTGCATTCAGAAGTGCATTCTTCAAGTCCGGTCCGCAGTTCTCTCGTTCAATCATAACTAAAAAACGTGCTTCCGGCAGAGACGAGATTAACCCCCAGTAGTCGGAGTCGCTGGAAACAAGAATAAAGGAATCGACGTTATTCTTGTAGTGTTCCTGACAAGTTCGGGCAATAAGCATGACATCAACGAGTGACTTGCTTTGCTTCACCCGTTCAATCATCATGTGTTCAACATGAATTGCGGTGAAGCTGTCTAATATCCTCCATGCGGAGGCGGTATGCACATCATCAAAGAGAATGATCGACGCAATTTTTTGTGTATACTCGTGATCGAGGTTTTTTAAGGTAGCACACAGCTTGTAGGGATCAGAGTTTTCACAATCGACAACGATAACAGTCTTTTCGCTGCTCTCAATAAACTCATAAATACTTCCTTTGATATAACTCCCCGCATCTGAGACTTTGCTATATTCGGTGAAATAGTCGTTGTTCCAACTGTACAGCAAGGTAACGAACTTCTTATCATTGTAAAGAATGTTGCCGACTTCCTCCGGCTGCCAGTTTATGTACATCTGATAGGGATAAAAAAGCAAATGAGAGTAATAAATGTCGGCAGCCACTCTTGTACCATCTTCCTTCAAACCATCAGGCATGACGAAAAGTGCTTTAATGTAATCCCAATTTATCCAGAGTGGAAAGAGCTTCTTGCAGTTGTTGATTCTATCGCAAATCAACCTGTTAATCTCGACAACGTGTTGGCACAGTTTTTTGCTGGTGTTTTTGATGAAGTTCACTCCGTCAAGACTTAGCTGGTTTATGCTTTCCTGCGGAACATATTCCGGCATACTCAGAATGGTCTCATACTGGAATCTCATGCGTTCATTGATGCGCTTGAAATTGCGCTCAATCGCAGTTCGTACAATGCAAAGATGTCTTATAATCCGAGCTGTTTTATCACTGTCCAACCGATTGTATACTTCAACTTTTGGGGCTTCATGTTCGTTGTCAAAGATGCGTTTTGGCACACCAATCAGGTAAGCCACCTTTGAAACGATCTCGTAGGTGCTGTCTTTGTACGCTGCCCTGTCATCGGTGAGAGGGCTTGTTGCATTATCCAACACCTCATTCGGTATGGGATTTTCAAGTATACTCATGATTGCTCCTTTCCACGGAGAGCGTATCTGCTTGTTTAAGAAGCGGTGAGATTAGAAGAACGGCTGTCCAGTGCCTACGCTCTACTTTATCCGATCAGCAATGCTGTCGAGCTGCGCTGCAATTTTAGAAAAGTCGCAGTCCATGTCCAATGTCTTCACACTGATCTGATTCCCGCTCATTTGATAATCATTGTTTGGCTGAATCGCATCGTCTGTTCCCGCATATAAAAGCATACCGGAAACGACCTCATCCGGCGCGGCAGACCAGTTCTTCACATAGGTGAAAATCTGATACAGATTTCCGGAATGAAGCGTCTGCGTCATGTACGGTGCTTTCATTTGCATATTGTGCGTGTAGTATTTGGCGTCGATGATAAGCGTTTTCTTTGCTGCCTTATTCGTAATCACAATGTCGGACTGCATCGTCGGCAAGAGCGTTCTGTAGCCATCTGTGACTTGCCACGCAATTTGTGGAGAGTATGCTTTTAACTCTGGATGCTCACGCTGATAGTATCCGAGAATAAACTTCTCGTATAGCTTCGCCATTGTTTGATCATCTGCATAATCCATAATCTTTGTTGAGCCATCGGCTGTCGTTTGCAAAAGCCCTTTTATCACAAATCGGCAAACGGCTATCAACATCCGATATGTTTGATTATTGCGGTCATATTGAATGTCCCAGTTGATACTATGGATGTCCAATATGCTGATGCCATCAAAGAAAATCATCAACTTCCTGATCTCCTTTTTTCTGGCTTTTGAAATACTTCCACGAAGCAGCAAATCCATTGTTGTTTTGATGATTCGGTTGGGGTAGGCATCAACCGAAAACTCATCATAATTGCAAACGAGCTGTTTCTTGCGAATAACCTGTGTCTTTATGGATTCACCAATTTCAAGTTTCCCACGGGGAGACGCAAGTGCTTCCTCTCTCGAAATGTATTGTCTGATTAAGCCTCTCTTTATCTGGACAGATACTCCACGGCAGAGAATAGCAGACAGAAGTTCAGCCACATTATCAAACTCTTCGGTGGCGACATTTTTATACCCTTGCTCATGCAGCACTTGGAACGCATAAGCCAGCATATAATAAACGTTCTGGACACGGATCATTTGACTACCTCGCGTAATGTGCGGCTCCAATCCTTCACTTTAACTGCCTCGTCAAACCAGTATTCTTTCAAAAGAGGTATCAGTTCATATTCGACAACAGACCGCATCCATTCATCGTTGATGGTTGCGTTTGTACAGAAATAGCTATGTCCGATACAGAACCCCTCACCGAGCGAGTCATCGTTTGCAATTACGTCGTTAAGCTGCTCAACTGTTGCAATGAGCCGGTCAAACTTCGGGTTATTGACTTTCGTTCTGTATGCTCTGAATCCAGCAGACGAAAATGCCGGAGCAAGCTCAAAGAAAGCAAAACGACGTCTAAGTGCGTAGTCCAGCATGGCGAGGCTACGGTCAGCAGTGTTCATCATGCCAATGATATAGACGTTACTTGGAATGGAGAACTGCTCATCTGCATATAGAAGCTGCAATTCGACACCGCGTTTATCACTCTCAATCAACATGAAGAGTTCGCCAAAAATCTTGCTGAGATTGCCTCTGTTGATCTCGTCGATAATGAAAAAGTATGGACGATCATCCTCAGCAGCTTGCCTGCAAAACTCGTAGAATACGCCCTTTCGCAGTTCAAATCCTGTCTCCGTCGGGCGGAAACCCATGATGAAATCTTCATAGCTATAACTCTGATGAAACTGAACCATTTTCACACGGTTGGTGTCCTTTTCTCCCATGATAGAAAATGCCAGTCTTTTTGCTGCGAAGGTTTTTCCCACGCCCGGTGCGCCTTGCAGAATTACATTCTTTTTGGTTAGAAGCAGCGACTTGAGAACCTTATACCGATCTTCGTCCATATACACATCAGTCAGAAAATCATCAGCGGTGTATGGCTCGAAAGTGATTTCCTCATCAGCGGCATCGTCGAAGGTATCTTCGTGCTTATCTCCGTCAATCATGTTTTGCAGCTTCTTGACGTAATCTGTGTAGGACGTAATATCCGTCAACGTTTTGATTGCACCCTGATCTGATAATTCCCACTCGCCCTTATCTGTCCAGCGAACCTTTCGGGTATTGGCATATTGACCGCGTTCAGGGTCAAAAACGTATTCGCCTTCGACCAACCCGCGACCGAGGATCTGCTTTCTGCCTTTTTTAACAAAGACAACATCACCGGGTTTCAGCTCGTTTGCAAATTGCCATGTAGCAAGAACCTGATTCTTATATGAGCCAGTATCCCCGTAGACCTCTTTCATCTTTGCCCGCATTTCTTCTTTGGAGCTATATTCCATTAGATCACCAAGGTCAGACCAGCCGATAGCCATAATCCCTTCGGCATAATCATTCTCCCAATTTGCGGAACCATCACCCGCTGCGTACAGCCAATAGTGTGTTGCAGTAGCGTCGGATGAAAGAGCTGTATCTGTGTTCTCCTTCGGAATAATTCCATCAAAGATTTCATCGTCGAAGGATATATCAATGTTGTTCTCTTCGACGATCTTTTTGCATCCTCTACGAATACTGTTAGACTTGTTGCCGGTTTGCTCGTAGTAATATTTAATGTTTTCCTGAGTGGCTTTTAGAGCATTGACCATCTGCTCCTGTCCGTAGTCTTTTCCGATGTGGACGATGAAGTAAACTGTAGTTTCAGTGTTGGACCTGCGAGTGTATTTTACGCCCTTCATCATGGACGCAAAGAGCATAATCGTCAGCTTGTGCGAGGTTTCTCCAAAGCACGGAACATCCTGACACATGGCTTTTACAGCAGCGTCCATCTCCATCGTGCCATCATAAACCATCTTGGCATATTTGTAGACAATGACTTCGCAGTCATATTCATAGCCGATATACGTCTTGACGCCACCCTTAGAATCAATAAATTCTTTCAGACGTTTCAAATCTCTATAATACTGTGCAGTGCGTTCGTCTGCTCGATCAGACATCACTTCTTGTTTTAGGTAGTCGAGGATTTCGCCCTTTGCCTTCTCCATAGCGGCATCACTTTCAAAACACTTCCAGAAGGATAGTGCAATAGTGTTTTGATACAGATAGAACGCATCGGAAACATGGGTGCTGATAGTCGTATCAGCCCAGTCAGGGTGAGTTTCCCGTAAGTATTCCTTGTATTCTTTTCTGACTTTGCTTATCGTTACGCCAATATCCATCTGTTATCCTCCTTCTTCTGTAACAGTCCTGCTACGCACAAACCTTTAATCCTTCTCCACAGGTATATAAAAAAGCCGCACGGAAAAAGGACCTATCAGTTGTCCGTCCGCACAGCTTCACAAATATCTCCAATGTCACAATTCAAATAGCCGCAGATGCGCAGCAAAATAGAGAGGGACACTTCTTCCCCCTTATTCAGTTTCGTCCATGTTCCGGATGCAAGGTTAAGCTCTTGCCGGAAGGTGGACTTCTTTATGTCTCGTTCTATCAGGAGCATCCAAAGTTTTTTGTAGCTGATTCCCATGATACGCACCCCTTTACTCATCCGCTAATCATGACTTCCATTCTATTATACACGAAAACCTCTTTGAATGCAATTATCTCATGCACAAGTTCACAAAAAAGATGCAAGTTCTTGATGGTTTTGTTTTTCAAAAAGGGAAAGGCAGTTACTCATGAAAACTGCCTTTCCTTTTCTCTTTATTCGCGCTGAGAATTGCGTTGATACTCTTGGTCGCGCTCTGCGCTTGGCTTGAGGAAATCGTCCACGTTTGCCTTCAAAGTGTCGATCATCCGAGCTTCCTTTTTGAGCCTCGCACGTTCGTCATAAAGCCGCTGCTGCTCTTCAAGAAGTCTCTGCTGTTCCGCTTGGAGCGTCTTCAAGCTCGGCAGCTTTTCATCGCCTTGCATGGCAAGCAGTGTACTCCGCGCCGCCTCAAAGATCACAAGCTCTGCTTCGTGCTTTGCCTTGAAACTCGGCTTGTCTTTCGCCTTCTGGAAGGCGTCATATACGGGCTTTAGGTGCTGGTAGTTGGAGATGTTTTTGATAAGCGGCTGGACTTCCCGCAGACGTGCCTCAACGTCTTTCAGCTCCTTGCCGGTGCGGTCATAGGAGCTGTGAACGTCCTCAACCTTCTTCTCAAGATCGGCGTATTGGAGCAAGTTGTTTTCCGTAAGATAGTTGAGTGTCCGCGCCGCTTCCTTGAGGATCGTGAGCTTGGCTTTATGCTCATAGCCCTTGCTGTCGATGAGCCTGATCCGCTCCTGAATATCTCCGATGAGAGAGATGCCCTTCGGCGTGGTCTGTCTCTGACTTCTTCGGGGCGTCCGTCCGGCAATCCGCTCCTTGATGCGTTCCTCGGTGTAGTTCTCTCCGATGGTCTTAGAACGGGTAAACCGCTCCTGACCTTCAGCGCGGAAGGAGATGTATTTGCCGGTCTTAATTTCATAACCGGCTTCCTGCATGAGCCGCAGAAAGTCATCGTAGTCCTTCGCAGTGATGACAAGCCGGTCGATGGTCTGCTTGAGCTTTTGTTTCCAGCTCGTGCCGCGTTTGGCTTCGGTGTATTCCTTGTAGTCCATGCCCTTGTTCTGCGACGGAGGGATCACAGATAGCCCATGTTCTTTGCATATTTCATCGCTGAGTTGACGCAGCTCCCGATAGGTTCTCTTGTTGCTCCGGTAGGCATGGAAGTCCACATAATTCACAGCATTGAAGATGATGTGATTATGGCAATGCCCCTTGTCAATGTGGGTTGCAATCACATACTCGTACTTGCCCTTGAGCCATTCGTCCGCAAGCTGTTTCCCGACTTCGTGCGCTTCTTCCGGTGTCACTTCACCGATGTCAAAGGACTGAATCAAATGACGGGCAAGTACCTTCGGCATCTGCATTCCTTGCTGCACTGCAAGGTTTCTTGTCCATTCAAATTCTTTTGCTGCCGCGTCGCTTGCAGCGCACCCATAGGAGGAAACATAGAAGGCATCGTCGGTCTTCTGCGGGTCGAGAATATAGGCAAGAGCCTTGTTTACAGTTCCTCGGATTGGCTTGATTTTAGTAACTGCCATATCTCACCCTGCCTTTCTTTCAGCTCTGCAATATCGTCCGCATAGAAGTGTCCAGTGGAGTTTATGCGGCGGCAAATCTGATTGATATTCGAGGCAACACGGCTGACAGCGGCGGCGAGTTTCTTCTGCTGCGTGTAATCCACCTTGATGATATAGCCGTCAATCGCCATCTTCCGGAGATATGCTCCCATGTTCTTTGTTCCGAGCTGCGCCATCTTTGCCTTGATGATTCTTTTCTCATCGTCGGAGACGAAGAAGAGTATCTGATTTGGTCGCGTTCTGTTTGCCATCGGCGTTCCGTCCTTTCGTAAAGGAAGAGGGTTTGGGAGACTTCCCAACAAGCATTTCTGCGATTAAGGGGAGGGTTTCCTTAATCGGAAATCGCCGTGTGTATATACACCGGCTGTGCTTGCTATTCTCTAAAATCGTATTCCCTCGCAGAGACTCCCCGTAAAATACCCCTTCACTTTACAACGGACATTCTTTGAGAAAAAAACAGGGGTCTATGAGAAGAAATCTCTTATTTCCTTGACTCGTAGTCCTCGTCGATACGCTTTTTCCAATTCGTACCCAGAGGTACGCTGCAACGGACAGCAGAAACCGCTTCGCTCAGAACCTCATAGTTGAGCT
>ERZ780198.1789-NODE-1789-length-18349-cov-9.229146_pt1 | contig 18349 bp, 18 predicted proteins | sample MGYA00510979_ERZ780198 | MGnify/ENA primary metagenome ERZ780198 (study PRJEB29588, sample SAMEA2158039) | human gut metagenome | biome: human gut; feature: human-associated habitat; material: faeces | place: Denmark | collected 2008/2010 ...
AGAAGAGAATTCCACTGTATAAATGGAGGGTAGAATTAAACTTTGCAATTTTCATAATTATGTCGAATTCTGTAAAAAAGTTGTAATATATTACGGAATATGATAAAATCTAATAGATTGTGTAGAATTATGATAAAGGATATGAAAACAAGAATCAGTAAACTGAATATAGACTTTGACTTTGAAGCTTATTGGGAAATCATATATCTCATATTACTGGCATTCTTTGTCGGTATGAGATTCCTGCTGTCTACTATGTTTACGATATACTGGCCTAAATACTTTTACCGGACTCTTACGGTAATAGGCGTGGTGCTCGTTCTTTTACATCTTATGATGGCAAAGGATATAAGCAAAAAAGAAATTGCGGCGATGCTGGTTGTGACGTTTGTGTTTATGATGTCACATTACGTGTCGGGATACGACTTTTTGGTAGATCTGCTGATTCTGATACTTGGAGCGTATAGGGTTAACTTCAGAAATATATTGAAGACTTATATAGCGGTGTGGTCGGTGCTGCTGGTGGTCACTATAATAGGGGCGATGACGGGGCTGGCGGAGAATCTGGTGTATTATCAGGGCGAAGGTGGAGAAAGAGTGCGAATGGCACTTGGAATATGTTATCCGACAGATCTGGCTGCATATGTGGCGTTTTTGATGTTTACATATGTGTGTGTCAGGTATGAGTACATAACTTATCTGGAGATAGGTGTGATGGCAGTGCTTGCAGGAGCGGTGTATTATATCACGGATGCTAGGACTGATTTTATAGTGATGGAGATGCTGGTGGTGGTAGTACTGCTGGCGAAGAAGTTTAAAAAACTGTTTTTAGTAATTACAGAAAAAAAATGGATAAGGAATGTATGTATAATATTTCCAATTGCAATGTGCTTATTCGTGTGGCTGATATCTGCTAGTTTTACTTTTGACAATAATACACTTATTGAATTAGATGGAAAGATGTCTGGACGATTATCATTGGGAAACTTGGCGTTAAATAGTTATCATCCTAATGCATTTGGACAATATGTTTATGAAAAAGGTGCGGGTGGAAGTACAGAGTATAGTGATTTTTATTTCTTTATTGATTCATCGTATCTGTCAATTGGTATAAAATACGGCATTGTGTTTTTGATAATGATATGGTGGAATTTGGCTGAGATAATAAAAAAAATTTGGAATAAAAAAACATGTTATATGTTAATATGTGTAATGATGATTCTGATACAGAGTGTTATGGAACATCATTATATTCAATATTGGTTTAATCCGTTTTTGATTGCGCTGTTTGCAATGGTTGATACAGAAGAAAAGAATATATCGATTAATTCATATGCAATAGAAGATTTGAATTAAATGTTATTTTGGAGAAGATAGATGATTATTACAAAAACACCTTTTAGAATGTCATTTTTCGGTGGCGGAACAGATATGGAAAGTTATTTTAGAGAAAATGGAGGCGCAGTACTTTCTACAACGTTTGATAAGTATTGTTATGTTAATGTACGTCATTTGCCAAGATTTTTTAATTATTCTTCGGAACTTTCTTATTTTAAAACAGAACGTGTCACTTCTATAAATGATATAGAACATCCGGCAATCAGGAATGCGATGAAAATGCTGGATATACATGAAATCCGGCTGACATATGAGGCCGATCTGCCGGCAAGATCCGGACTTGGAACATCAAGTTCATTTGCAGTGGGAATGCTTAATGCGTTTTATGCTCTTAAGGGCAAATATGCAGATAAGAAAAAGTTGGCGGATGAGGCAATATATCTTGAAAGAGAATTATGTCAGGAAGCCGGGGGATGGCAGGATCAGATAGCAGCCTCGTTTGGGGGATTTAATAGAATTAATTTCGATGCAGATGGATATGATGTTTTGCCAATAATTATATCGCCTGAAAGAAAAAGACAATTAAATCAAAATTTATTAATGTTTTTTACAGGATTTACGCGTTTTTCATCAGATGTACAGAAGGCAAATAAAAAATCCGGTATAGATAGAAATGTACAGCTCAGGGAAATGTATTCATTGGTGGATGAAGCGGAAAAGATTTTAGTAGACAAACATATTGATTTAGATGACTTCGGCAGGCTTTTAGACTATAATTGGAAATTAAAAAGACAGACCGGTTCGGCAGTTTCAACTGAACATATAGATGAACTTTATAAAAAGGGTATTGAAGCAGGAGCTTTGGGAGGTAAATTACTTGGAGCCGGAGGAGGAGGCTTTCTGGTGTTTTATGTGCAGCCTGAGCATCAGGAATCGGTAAAATGGGCGATGAGGGATTTGTTACACATACCATTTGAATTTGAAGATGGTGGCACTAGGGTTATTCATTATACACCAGAAATGTATGAACCACGTAAATAGAGAGGAAAACCAATGAAAGTAGTTATAATGGCAGGTGGAAAAGGAACTAGAATTTCATCTGTTGCGAATGATATACCGAAGCCAATGATACAGATAGAAGGTAAACCTGTTTTAGAAAGAGAAATTGAGTGTTTAAGAAAGCAAGGATTTACAGACATAATTATAACGATAAGCCATCTTGGAAAAGTAATAACAGACTATTTTGGAGATGGAAGTAAATTTGGTGTAGCTATAGATTACTACTATGAAAAAGAACCATTGGGAAATGCTGGTGCGTTATTTAAAATAAAAGATAAATTGACGTCAGATTTTTTGTTATTGAATGCTGATGCAATGTTTGATATAGATTTTAATAGATTTGTAGAATATCATAAAAAAAACGGAGGATTAGTAACATTATTTACGCATCCTAATAGTCATCCATATGATAGCGGACTTATAATTGCAAATGAGTATGGACAAGTTGAAAAATGGCTGTCAAAAGAGGAAAGCAGACCGGAATATTATAAGAATAGAGTTAATGCTGGACTTCATGTTATAAATCCTAAAATACTAAGACAGAATATAACAACTGAAAAGGTTGACTTGGATCGACAATTATTAAAACCACTGGCGGGAACCGGAAAAATGTATTGCTATGATAGTCCTGAATATGTTAAGGATATGGGGACACCGGACAGATATTATTCTGTATGTAATGACTACAGAAATGGAGTTGTAACAGAAAAAAATTTACATAGTAAACAAAAAGCTGTTTTCATAGATCGTGATGGAACTATAAACAGATATGTGGGATTTCTAAAAGATATAGATGAATTTGAGCTGATCGATGGAGTGGCTGAGGCAATTAAAAAGATTAATGAATCAGGATATTTAGCGATTGTGATAACTAATCAGCCTGTGATTGCCAGAGGAGAGGTTTCCATCACAGAACTGAATATGATACATAACAAAATGGAAACATTACTTGGCAATAAAGGCGCATATATAGATGCAATCTATTATTGCCCACATCATCCGGATAAGGGATTTGAAGGTGAACGCATAGAATATAAGATTGAGTGTGATTGCAGAAAACCTAAGCCGGGGATGTTATTAAGGGCAGCAAAGGATTATAATATTGATTTGGAAAAGTCATGGATGATCGGTGATGGAATCAATGACGTTAAAGCAGGAAAAACGGCTGGTTGTCGGACGGCACTTATAGATGATGACAACAATCCATTAAATAATGATTTGATAGTCAAGTCATTATTGGAATTTGTGGATAATTATATAGCATGTGAAAATTAAGGAGTTAACTTTATGAAGCAGATTGAGTTACTTATTTCAAGATATCCTTCCTTGGAATGTGTGAAAAATGATATATATGAAGCATATAAGGTACTTGAGGAGACTTTTCAGAAAAATGGTAAATTATTAATAGCTGGAAATGGTGGCTCAGCTGCAGATGCAGAACATATAGTTGGAGAACTGATGAAAGGATTTAAAAATCCTAGAAAAGTTAATACTGAATTTGCTAATAGGTTAATAAATGAAAATGAGCAATTAGGTAAAACACTAAGCGAACATCTTCAAGGTGCATTACCGGCTATAGCATTAGATGGTCATCCGGCACTTACGACAGCATATATGAATGATTGTGAACCATTATTAGGGTTTGCACAGCAGGTAAATGGATATGGAAGGAAGGGTGATGCTTTCTTGGCAATATCAACAAGTGGAAATAGCGAGAATGTTTTGTATGCTGCTGTTACTGCACATGCATTAGGAATGAAAGTTATAGGCCTGACCGGAGAAAAAGAAAGCAAACTTAGCGCTATGAGTGATGTGTGCATTAAGGTTCCACAAACTGAAACATATATGATACAGGAGTTACATTTGCCGGTATATCATAGCCTTTGTTTAATGCTGGAAGAAAAGTTTTTTGGGGAGCAGAAGTAATATGGAAAAACAACCACTTTTAAATACTTATGTAAATAATGTAGATATGGAAGAAACTGTATCAGCAATAGAAAATATGATTGATAGTGGAAAAAAGTCATATGTTGTTGCTATAAATGTTGATGTGGTAATGAAAATAGAAAATGACGAATATTTGAAAAAGGTTGTTGACGAAGCAGATATGGTGTTGGTAGATGGAAAACCTCTTATATGGATTTCTAAAATGCATGGAAATCCGGTAAAGGCGAAAATATCCGGATCAGATCTGGTTCCGTTATTATGTGAAGTTGCAGCTGAGAAAGGGTATAAAATTTTTATACTTGGAGGAGCTGACGGAATCGCAAAAAGAGCTGCTAAGAGATTGAAACATAAATTGCCTAAAATTCAAATAGTTGGTACATATGCCCCACCATATGGATTTGAAAATGATGAAAAAGAGCTGGCAAAAATAAATACTATGATATCGGAAGAACATCCAGATTTATTGATTACTTGTTTTGGATGCCCCAAACAGGAAAAATGGATATATGATAATATTGATAAATACGATGCAAAAGTATCTATATGTGCTGGTGCGACAGTAGATTTTTTGGCAGGAAATGTAAAAAGAGCTCCAAGGTGGATGAGTGAGCATGGGCTAGAATGGTTTTATAGATTTCTACAAGAACCAAAAAGAATGTTTAAAAGATACTTTATTGATGATGTGAAAATTCTAGGATTAGTACATAAATATCGGAAATAGGATGCAGAATAATGGAACTAAGTAATCAAAATATTTTATTTTTAACAAGGACAATGGATTTAGGTGGAACTGAAAACGTAATTTTACAGTTATGCGAAATTTTTAAACCTCGTGTAAATAAAATAGTTGTTTGTTCATGTGGGGGAATAAATGTCGAGAAAATAGAACAAATTGGAATAGAACACTATAATATTCCCGACATAGCAAAAAAGAGTCCTACTAGTGTATTAAATGTTATAAAAACAGTAAAAAAAATTATAAAAGAAGAGCAGATTACTGTTATACATTCACATCATCGTATGGCTGCAATGTATGCACAAATCTTATCGAGACATGATATGATTAAAATTGCTAATGCACATAATACTTTTTTGGATAAACGTTTTCTGACAAAATTTGCATATAGAAATACAAATATAGTAGCTGTTGGAGAAATGGTGAAAAAAAATTTGACGGATGATGTGGGAATAGATTCTTCTCAAATTAGTGTAATACATAATTCTGTAAAGCAAAATAAAGATATAATTGAGGAGTTACCTGAAATAAAAGAATATAGGATGAAAGGGAAGTATATTATTGGCAATATTGGAAGGTTGTCTGAACAAAAAGGGATGGAGTATTATATATTAGCATCTCAAATAGTTCATAATAAATATCCAAATACATGTTTTTTTATAATTGGAGATGGCGAAGATAAACAAAAATTATTAGATTTAGTTCATGAAAAGAAAATGGAAGATTATGTTATTTTTTTAGGATATAAAGATAATATTCAAAATATAATGAGACAACTTGATTTTATAGTATTAAGTTCATTATGGGAAGGGTTACCGCTTACACCTATAGAGGCATTTTCTGTTGGAAAAACTGTTGTTGCAACTGCTGTTGATGGTACTATTGAAATAGTGGAAGATGCTGTGAATGGTTGTTTAGTAGAAAAAAAGAATTATAAACAATTAGCTGAAAAAATGATTTATTTAATTGAAAACCCTGAAAAAAAAATGGATATGGAGAAAAATGCTTTGAATAGATACTTTGAAGAATTTTCGTATGAGAAAATGAGCCTGAAATACATAAAATATTATGAAGAACTATAGACAACAGAAAGGGATTAGGTATGAATATTCTGTTTATGCATAATACATTACCTGAATATAGAATTAATTGGTTTAAAGAGATTTCTAAATTAGCAAAGTGCAAATTTATATTTACAAATGAAAAATTGAATAAACAGGTATATGGTACAAAAATAAAATATGATAAGGTAAGAGAACTAGATAACCTTTTTTTAAAAAAAGGGTTAAATGGATATATAGAAATAATAAATGAAATAAAACATAGTTTTAATTATGATTTTGTTTTATTTCCACCTATTGATTCAATAAGAGAACTATTAGTTAGTATGGTTGTTTACAATAAATGTAAAAGAAATAGTATATGTACAGGATATTTTTGGGAAAAATGGGAAGCGCCAAAAGATTTGCAACCATTTGTAAGGAAAGTGAAAAATGGTTTGATAAAGAATGCTGCATCATATATTTTTAAAAGAGTTGATTTAGTATTTGCTGGGGGCAGTAAATCGAGGGAATATTTTTGTGATAATGGAGTTGATCCTTCTAAAATAATTGTTTTACCTGATTCAAGTGAGGTTCCTGAGTGTGAGTATATTAATATAAGACAATTGTATGGCATTAAAGATGATAAAACTATAATTCTATATTTTGGAAGAATATTTGATCAAAAAGGATTGGATATACTTTTAAAAGCAATAGGAATGATTGAAAACCAAGAAGATTATTTCTTGATTATTGCAGGGGATGGAAATTATCGTTTACATTGTGAAGAATTAGTAAAAAAATTAGACTTAAAATGTGTTAGATTTGTTGGTGCGGTTGATCCAGAAAAAAGAAAAAATTATTTTGAACAATCGGATATATTTGTATTCCCAGGAACATATAGGGGTGGACGTGTCGATGTGTGGGGATTAACTTTAAATGAAGCCATGCAATTTAATAATATTCTTATTTCAACAGATGCTGTTGGAAGTGCATATGATTTAATTGATAATGGGATAAACGGATATATGGTGGACTCAGAAGATGTAAATCAATTATGTCAAGCAATAAAGGACTCGTCTAAAAAAATAGATATGAACAAATTAAAAGTATATAATAATAAAATGAAACAAAGGTATAGTTTTTCTAATATGGCTAGTGTATTTATAAATGCTATAGAAGATAAATTATGTAGATAAGAATTTTTAGTGTGAAGTATGATAGATAATAGAAAAAAATTAAAAGAATATATTAATGAAGATAAGCAGCAACTTGGAATACAAAGGAAAAGACCAAGATTATTTACGGATGAAATTTGGAGATATGAAATTACTCTTAGAAAATATGAATATTGGTATAATAAAAAGAATATATTATCAAATCTATTTAAAGTGTATTACAAATTAAAATGGCATAAATTAAGTGTTAAACTAGGAATTTATATTTCGCCAAATGTATGTAGTAAAGGACTGAGTATAGCACATAGTCCATCAGTTATAATAAATGATAAGGCTATAATTGGTAAAAACTTAAGAATTCATGAAGGAGTAACTATTGGAGCATCTGCTGGAGGAAAAGCGCCGATAATAGGAGATAATGTTTTTTTAGGGACTGGATGTAAGATTATTGGTGATGTTAAAATAGCATCAAATTGTGTTGTGGGAGCAGGTTCTATTGTTGTAAAAGATGTGCTAGAGGAAGGCATAACAGTTGCAGGAAATCCAGCTAGAAAAGTAAGTAATAATGATTCTCGCAAATTTGTATTTTGGTATAATGGAGGAAAAAATGATACCTAAGGTTATTCATTATTGTTGGTTTGGAAAGAAAAAGTTACCTAAGGAAGTTAGGAAATGTATTAAATCATGGAAAAAATTTTGTCCAGAATACAAAATCGTTAGATGGGACGAAACAAATTTTGATGTAACTCAAAATGAGTTTATCAAAGCAGCTTATGATAGCAAATGTTGGGCATTTGTTTCAGATTACGCCAGACTAAAAATAATATATGATAATGGCGGAATTTATTTGGATACAGATGTGGAACTTATAAAAAGCTTAGACGATATTATAAATGATGAAAAAGTAAATGGCTATATGGCAACACAGGCTGAACCACATGTAATTAATACAGGGTTAGGATTTGGTGCAACTAAGGGACATCAAATTATATCTGCGATGCTTAAAGAATATGAAGACGTTGTGTTTGATATAAATAAACGAAATGAGTTTATTTGCCCCAAATTGAATACTAATCCATTTGAAAAACTTGGATATAGGTATAGTGAAAATATAGTTATGATTGATGATATAGCTATTTATCCAGCAGAATATTTTGACCCGATAAATAGTAATGGTTATAATGTGACTGAGAAAACGATATCTATTCATCATTATAGTGCGTCGTGGGAAAATGGCACACATAGATTGAAAAGAAAGATTGCATACATATTAGGACCTAATATAGAAGGTAAGATTAAGGCGTTAAAAGGAAGATAAATTAATTGTGAATACGAAAATTGATTTGAAAAATGTTTGGCTATATATAATATGTATTCCATTTTTGTATCCGCGAGGATTCGGAGAATTTTTTAATGGTTATCTAGAATTTTTTAAAACATGGATGTATTGTTCTATTTTATTGATTATTTTATCTATAACATATAATGTTTTGATAAATAGAATTAAGGTTAATAGAACCATTATATATATGGAGATATATTTTATTTACGCCATATGTGTTACAATCATACAATTGGGAAAAATAGGTGAGGGATTACAAAAATTATTTGCAGTACCAGTTTTTTGTACATTTTGTATGTTTTATATAAAAAAAGACTGTAAAAGATTTGTATATATTTTATCAAATATATTTATGACAATATATTTTTTGGGATGCACAGTTTTTTCACCAATAATTTTTAGAATGATAACAGGACAAAGTGACCAGCATATTATATTTTTAGGTCATGTACAAATGATGTCACAAATGGGAATATTAAGTATATTTTTAGCTATTCTTTTATGGAAATATAATAGCAAAATAAAAGCTAGATGGTTATTTATATTAACAATATTAAATATGCTGATATCTCAAACAGCAGCAAGTTATATATGTATTACGATTATTTTAGTAGCATATATTTCTAGAAAAATATTATATAACACGGTATCGCATTTAAAAATTAGATTTTCTAGTATTTTTATTATTATGCTAGTATTAAACATAATCATTGTTTTTTGTGTTGTTTATTTAAAAATTAATTTTGGAGCAAGATATTTTATTTATGTAGATGCAATTGAGCAGGTATTACAAAGACCTCTATTAGGATATGGGGTATATGGTACAAATATACATGTATTTTGGAGTGCATGGACGAACAATGGAATAGGATTTAATTATGCGCATAATGATTTGCTCCAGCAATTGTTAGATGGGGGATGCATTAAATTAATAATTTATACTATTATGATATATAAAATGATAAATAATTCAGAGAATAAGAATTCAGTGCGTATAAAAACATGGGAATATATTATTTTAATATGTTTATTTTTAGTATCTGTATGTGAATCTGTATCTGAATATGTTTATTTTTTTATTATTATAATGCTTATAAATAATATACATGATATGAATATGTGTAGGAGAGATAAAGATGAATGTTATAGGTAAACTTCAATCAATATTTTCAAAATGGTATTATCCTAAAAAAATAAAACATGTAGCGGCGCAATGTAAAGGAATAGTATATTGTGGCGGAAAGAGCTATGTTACGCATAAAACATATTTAGGTGAAAATGTTAATTTTAATGGAATGGCCATATCTGGAGAAGGGAGAGTAATTATTGGGGATAATTTTCATTCGGGGCCAGGATGTCAGATTATAACATCGTTTCATAATTATGAAGGAAATGAAATTCCATATGATAGTACATTTATTGATAAAAATGTTGAGATTGGTGATTGTGTATGGCTAGGAAATAATGTAATTATTTTAGGTGGTGTATCTATAGGAGAAGGAGCAATTATACAGGCAGGTTCTGTGGTGTGTAAAGATATTCCGGCATTTGCTATTGCAGGTGGACATCCTGCAATTCCATTTAAATATAGAAATCAAGAACATTACGAAACATTGAGGAAAATGAAAAAATTTCATTAGATTATAGATGGAGAAATATTGATATGATTAAACGTATCTATAAAACATATTGTGATATGTCAGAACCTTTAAAAGCATCTATATGGTATAGTATGTGCAGTATATTAAATAAAGGCATTGCACTTATTTCAACACCGATTTTTACAAGAGTAATGTCAGAAGAGGATTATGGTAGTTTTGCAATATTTCAGTCATGGTATGGTATAATTTTGATTTTTACGTCTATGAATGTTTTTCTTAGTGGATATCAGAAGGGATTACTACTATTTAAAAATGAAAGAGATAAATTTACTTCTTCACAATTAGGATTAACAACACTATTAACTAGTATATTTTGTATTATATACTTATGTAATATTAAATTTTGGACTAAAATTTTGGAAATATCACCTGTATTGATGATAGCAATGTTTTTAGAACTTTTTACTATGCCAGCATTAGAACTTTGGGCTTCTAGTAAAAGATTTGATTACAAATACAAAAAATATGTATTCGTATCTTTGGCGATGAGTTTTTTTAGCGTTTTTGGTGGAGTAATTGCAGTTTTAAATAATAAAAACAAACTTGCTGCAAGAGTTTATACAGATGTAGGGGCAAAGTCAGCATTTGCGATTATATTATTTATAATAATTTTTTATAAAGGGAAGGCTATATATGATAAAAGGTTTTGGAAATATGCAGTATGTTTTAATTTGCCTTTAATTCCACATTATTTGGCAAATTATGTGTTAGGACAATCAGATCGAATTATGATTAGTAAAATGATTGGAAATACGCAAGCTGCGTTTTATAGTGTGGCATATACGATTTCTACAATAATGCTAATTATTATAAATGCAATAAATGATTCGTTAGTTCCATACATATATAAAAAAGTTGAAAAAAATGAATGTGATACAATTGAAAATATAATTAAACCGATAGTATTTTTGATAGCTGGATTATGTGTAATGACAATGGCATTTGCTCCAGAAGTCATTTTAATTTTTGCAGGGAAAAAATATATGGATGCAATTTATGTTATTCCTCCAATTGCTTGTTCGGTATATTTTATTTTTGTATATTCTTTATATAGTACGATTGAATATTATTATCAAAAAACGAAGTCTATTGCTCTTGCAACAACTATTAGTGCAATATTAAATTTATTATTGAACACAGTATGTATAGAAAAGTTTGGCTATTATGCAGCTGGGTATACTACATTATTTTGCTATATTTGTTTAGCTGTGATGCATCATGTATTTTATAAAGCAATAATAAAAGAATCAGATTTGGAATGTAAAAAGTTATATAATGAGAGAAATATTTTTTTTGTTGGTATTTTCACAATTATAATAATGTTAATTATGGTAGTAACATATAAAATTACAATTATTCGTTATATGATTATTCTATTTATCATAATATGTTTAATAGTAAAAAGACGATATTTGTTGGAAATACTAAAAGGTATCAAAGAAAAATGATAATATAAGAATTTGAAAAATAGAAGGTAAGTCGAATGAATATATACAATTATATAAAACAAAATGGGTTAAGAAATGTTTTGGATGTTATATATCATTATAAGATAGATGTGTGTATTCAAAAAGTTCTTTATAAATTTTTGAAAAATAAAAAATTGAAAAATATTATTATGATAGAAAGCCATAATGATTTTGACACAAATGGAGGGGCATTTTACAACTATTTAATAAAAAATGGATATAATAATAAATATAAAATAGTTTGGCTATTGAAAAATTATAAATTATGTCCACTAGAATTGCCTAAAAATGTAGAATGTGTTCCAGAAAATAAACCTAGTATAAAAAAAGATTATTATATGTGTGTAGGAAAAATATTTACTTATGATCAGAATTGTCGTAAAAAAATGAAAGATGATCAAGTTTCAATATATTTTTCACATGGTTCAGTGGGACTTAAAGATTGTACGGGTATGATGAATCTACCGGATGATTTGGATTATTGTTTAACAGCATCAGATTTTTTTGCACCTATTGATGCAAGACAGTATTTATGGGAGTATCCTAATAAAAAGCAGGTAATATGCGGATTCCCAGAACATGATAGATTTTATGATGATGAACCAGGTGATTTGAGTAAGGTTGTTGACTACAAGTTTGACAAGGTTATTTTATGGATGCCTACATTTAGAGTCGCTGACTTAAATAGGAAAGACAGTATAATTGAGCAAAAATTGGGAATTCCATTAATTTCTACATTAGAAGAATATAAAAGTATAGATGAAAAGTTAAAACAAAAAAATGTTTTATTAATAATTAAAATTCATCCAAAACAAAATTTAGAGACGTTAATGATAAAGGATACAGGTAATATCAAAGTTTTAACAGGAGATAGAGTGAAAGTTTTAAATGTTGATAATATCGCACTTATGAAGGATGTCGATGCGTTAGTAAGTGACTATTCTTCGGCAGCATATGATTTTTTACATATGAATAAGCCGATTGCATATGATTTTAGTGATTTAGAAAGTTATTCCCGTGGGATTGTGGTTGATGATCCACACGAAATGATTGCTGGTCATGAAATTAAAAATATAGAGGATTTTTACAATTTTATTGATGATGTGTCAGAGGGGAAAGATCCATATAAAAAACAAAGAGAACAGTTGTTTGATAAAATTTTTAAATATCATGATGGAAATAGTTGTAAGAGAATAGCGGAATTATTAAAATTATAGAAAGCAGATATTAATTTTATAGATATTTAAGGGAGAACAAATGAAGAGATTACTTATTTTAGGAGCGCCTATTTTTCAAATTCCAGTAGTAGAAACTGCAAAGAAAATGGGATTATATGTGGGAATTGTTGATATAAATAGAGAAGCACCAGCATTCCAGTATGCAGATGCAACATATGTTTGCAGTATAAGGGATAAAGATGCTGTTTTAGCTATAGCTAGAGATTTTAAACCAGATGGAATTGTATGTGGAGCATGTGATACATCGGTTTTAACAGCTGCATTTGTTTGTAAAAGTCTTAATTTGCCAGGAAATGACGAAATAACAGCAATAAATTCAACGGATAAGGTTGAAATGTTAAAAGCATTTGAAAAAAATAGTGTTGCACATCCTGAGTTTATGATAATAAGAAAAAATGAAGCTAATATTGATTATTCAAATATTAAATATCCTGTTATTGTAAAGCCAACAGATAGTGCAGGGGGAAGAGGAATTAATTTAGTCGAGAATAAGGATGAATTTATAGATAAAGTAAAAGATAGTTCAAGTGCAGGTATATCTGGGGATGTTTTAGTTGAAGAATATCTAGATGGCTCAGAGGTAAGCGTTGAAGTATTGGTAGTGGATGGAAATCCATACATATTACAAATAACTGATAAGATAACATCTGGTGCACCATATTTTTATGAAGTGGGTCATGTGCAACCATCTGAATTACCAAAGGATACAAAAAACAAAATAAGTGATTTGGCTAGAAACGCAGTTATCGCGGTTGGAATAAAAAGTGGTGCAGCTCATGTAGAGATAAAAATTACTAGTCAAGGACCTAAAATGATAGAATTAGGTGCAAGAATGGGAGGTGATTGTATAACCACTCATTTAATTAATAATTCTATCGAAGGAATTAATATGACTGAGGCTGTGATAAAATTGGCATTAGGTGAGAAGGTTGATATTACGAATTATGGTAATAGTGGTAAATCTGTTGCAATAAAATTTATGCCTGCATCTAGTGGAAAAATTAAGTCAATTGATGGAGTCGATAATGCAAAGAAAGTAGAAGGGGTTATACATGTTGAAATAATTGCAAAAATAGGGCAAGAATATAGTTCAGCAAAAGATGACACTGCAAGATTTGCGTATATTATAGCCTGTGGAAATTCAAAGAAAAATTCTTTAGAAATTTGTGATAAAGCTATAAGCAATATAAAAATAGAAAAAGAATAGGATATAGCTTAATGGAAAATGACAAATTTATTGTTAAAAAGAATAATAGATATTTGGGAATAGATCAATATAGTCAAAGGGTATATTTTACTGATAATAAGAAAAATGCTATTATTTTTGAAAATAGAAGGTTTGCAGAGAATATTGCTTATGATTATAGAGGAAAGGTTGAAAATACGAATAAATAATGTATGCTGATTAGCATTGATACACAAAATATCTGACCTATTAAGAATCTTACTGTTTTAGATAACACAAGGTGCCTGACCATATTTAATATCTATTGCCGCAGGGAGAAAAACAATTGATATTGGATAATTTTGAGTTCTAAAAGGCAATGTACTTAAGCTAGATGCATGTTCGATATCCATATATTGGTGTAGAATAACTACAAAATGCTAAATAAGGTAATGCAATTGAAAATCAGTCAAGCTAAACAGACCGATGAAATTCATATGTCCGTAGCGTAAATTCCAATGAAGAAATATTTTTATGAAAAGTAGAGATATTTCCGACTAGATAAATATATGTGACTGACATAATATACAAAAGATTAAGGTGATTTTACATGGAAGAGAAATATATTGACGTGTATGCATTGTTTAAAATGCAATGTGCGAATGGGTGCGTTTTAGAGTCATACTATCCATTTCTTGCTAATATTATATTAGAAAACGATATGGAAGAGATTAATGAGGATCTGATAAAAAAAGCATTTGAAGAAAGATATAATATTCACATTTCAGTATCATTTATTAGACAAGTTTTGGGAATAGGAATTGAAAATAAAAGCATTGTTAAGAAGTATGGTAAGTATATAGCCGATAAGTTAGAGTTGAAAAAATATAAGATAGGGAAAAGTGATTTTAATAAATCATGGAGTACATTAAAAAATCTATTCCAAAAATATTATTTCACTAATACGAAAGAAAAAATAGAGGATCACTTATTTGAAGAGTTGGTTTTTTCTCTTATTGATACACATAGTATTAAGTTTATTATAGACAGTGAATGGGCAGGTGATGATAGAGTAGATGGTTATGAATACTATTGGTATAACTTTATCAGAGAATTGCCAAACATTAACAAAAAATCATTTGATTTTTTAGCATGTTTATCAGCTAGTAGTACTTACAAGGAAGCATTGTTTGTTTCACAACCACAAGAGATAAAATATGATAATTTAAACATATATCTTGATTCTCCTATGGTATTCGCATTACTTGGAATGGATTCTAAAGAGAGATGTGAAGCATATCAAGAACTTTTAAGTGAAATAAAAAAGAAGGGATGTAATGTACTTATCCTTGATAATAATTTTGAAGAAGTTCAAGGAATAATTGAAAGAGCCAGCAATTGGGCTTGTAGTTCTGCTTATGATATTTCTAAAGCAAACAAAGTTGCAAAATACTTTCATGATTTGGGTAATACAAGAGCTGACATAATAGAATATAGTGAGTGTCTTGAATATAAATTAAATGAATTAGGTATTGCAGTTAAATCAACATCATATGATACGCTTAGTAATTCTTTCCAGGAAGATGAAGAAAAGCTTTTTGAAATGGTAGGTAATAAATATTCTGAACATAATATGTGCTTTTCTAAGGAAAAAGAGGAAACAATAAGGTGCGATGTTAAATCCATAATTATGATTTATCGTGAAAGAAGAGGAAAAGTTTCTACAAGAATAAATACTTGTTCTGATCTCATGCTTACTATAAATGCAGCGCTTGCGAATGTTTGTAAGAATTATGAAGGTATAAGAAGTAGTACGACGGGACATATTCCAGCTTGTATATCAGCGGATTTATTTGGAGCAATATTATGGTTGAACAGTCCATTAGAAAGTGTTGAATATCAAAAAAAAGAAGATATTGGCGGATTGCTATTCAGCACTACGACCTAATAAAACGTTATTAAAAAAATATGTAGAGTCTGTAGATGCTGCATGGAGAACAGGAGAGATTGATGAAAAAAGATATTTGTTTATGCGTTCTCATTCGGTTGTATCTGATGCGTTGATGAATGTGACAAAGGGGGATTATGCTAAATTTAATGATAATACGTATATTGAGGTGTACGAAGAAATACAATCCAGAGAAAGTAAGAAATATAAGGATGAGAAAATAGCACATTCCGAAACTAAGATGAAATTGGAGAGCGCAAATGAAATAATAGAGCAGAAATCGAATGCTGTTGAGAGATTGACTAATGAATTTAATGAGTATAAACAAGAACAGGAACAAAGAAGACAGATAAGAATTGATAAAAAATGTGACAGGTTTGCAACAATCATTTCAGTCATACTTTTTATTATACCTTATTTTCTAGTATATATTATATCAGAATTTTGGAAAGCAGAATATACTACAAAGCTTACTTGGAAAAACATCATAATTGTATGCTTGATATTTTTGGCTACGATGTTAATTCCTATTTTATACTCGAAAGTTAAAGTAAAATTTAAAAAAATTGGATATAAAATTTTTAAAGATGAGTAACTTGATTTTTCCAATAGTAAATTTGGAGCAAACAAGATATAAAGTAAGTGCTCAATATACTAATGGCCATTTTACAAAGGATTAATGAATATAGGAATAGTGATTGAATATTCCTGTGCGATGAAATCACACTTCCGGAAGTTTGGAAATCAGATATCCAGAAGTGGAAATTACCAGTATAATTATGCGAGTTCCATGCAGATGGTTCTGTGCGGTCGAAATATACAGCGACTTAGAGTATGATATATTAGTTGAGGATTTGTAGTCTACACGACAATGTCATGGAATCATACGGAAATGCCATTAAGCCAGTTTATAGAGGAGCAGCATTTGATGAATTACTAAAAGAAATAAGCAGAGGATATAGGTGAAAAGTTATGGATGCATTATACGAATTATTAATAACGTTGCTTATAGCAGTAATAATAATATTATTGTCAGTGGGATTATTATTTGTTATGCTTATTTCAGTAGTATATGTATTTGGATATATTTATGATAGCATATTTGGTAATGTCCTTATAATTATAGGAAAGTTTATAGGCGAAAGAAAACAGGAAATCAAGAGCATACCATTAATTGTAAAGTTATGGGAAAAAATTCAACCACAAAAATTCTATATACGATATGAAACTCCACTATTCACATATTGTTTTTCATATACAGCAATTTCGCTACTGACTTTAATATTACCCATTAAAAATAGTGTGAGTATTATTGTGGCTTCAGCTTTATATCTACTATTGTATTTTGTCGGAATGGCTAGAAAATGTGGACGTAATAAGAAATATTATAATAATGTACTAGATAATAATTTGAAATTTCTTAAATTGTCGTTTTTACCATTAGGATTTATTATTACAGTAATAGGATTTTTCTTTACTATTACTGGGGCAAAAGTGCAAGAACTTCCTTTTGATTTTACAATAATTGAGAAAGGGTATACGGAATTTGTAAAGTTTATTAAAGATACTAGTGATTTAATCATAATTTTGAAATTGATTGTATTGGTAGGAATGGTATTTATTTTGTTTTATGTTATAAGTTTACCTATTCAAGTTGTATCTTATTTTGTGATTTCAGTTATCAAATATTTCAGAGCACATAAAACGGGGTATATAGAGTTATTCAAGAAATTCTTTACTATTATAAGGGCGTTGTTGAAATGTTTTTAGAAATGAATTGCACCTATTCCTCTGAGATGACAAGGAAATTGCCGGAATTCCGTTTTTACTGCATGGACATATCGAGTCATAAGCTTAATGATATCAATGTCAGGTTCGGTATCCCTTCGAATGAAGTATTTTCTGGAAATATGATATAATATTTTCTAAATAAATAGAAAATAGGAGAAAAACACGAGGTACCAGGTACGATTAAATTTTTATAAACAAATTAGTTCGGATATGCTGAGAGACTGCGTAAGCGCTCAATATTCTAATACTAAATTTTCAATAACGCTTGTATCTGCTTGTTAGATGCAAGCGTTTTACTACATTTTGTTTTGCTAAATGCTAGCATTTGACGTTTACACTGTAAGCGTTTACTTTTGAAAGTAAACGTCAAATCCTACGCCTACCCTTAAATTTAACGCCGCTTTTATGAGCGGCGTGGTTTCCGGCATTCCTCGGGA
>ERZ780198.1793-NODE-1793-length-18316-cov-13.778763_pt1 | contig 18316 bp, 15 predicted proteins | sample MGYA00510979_ERZ780198 | MGnify/ENA primary metagenome ERZ780198 (study PRJEB29588, sample SAMEA2158039) | human gut metagenome | biome: human gut; feature: human-associated habitat; material: faeces | place: Denmark | collected 2008/2010 ...
GCGGCTTCGGGGTCAACCAACCATTGGTCTCTGGCTTCGTTCCAGAGATAGCCGTAAATGACCGTGCCTGTGAGGTGCTTGCCGGACTTGCCTTTGGACTGGAAAGTGGAACGGATTTTACGGCTGGTGTCTCTGGCGTAATACTCGTTCATAATGTTGCGGAAAGGGGTAAAATCATCGTCCCCTCTGGCACTGTCCACGCCGTCATTGATGGCGATAAGGCGAACGCCACGCTGACGCAGGATTTCCATAATCTGACCGACTTTCAGATAGTCACGACCCATGCGGCTCATGTCCTTGATACACAGGTACTCCACATTCCCGGCTTCCACTTCTTTCATCATTGCCAAAAATCCGGGACGGTCAAAGCAGGTGCCGCTAATGCCATCGTCCGTGAAATGGACAATGTTTGTAAAGCCCTGCCGTGCGGCGAACTCCTCCAACATAGCCTTTTGATTCGATATGGAGTTGCTCTCACGCTGCTGGTCATCATCTTTGCCAAAGTCATCACGGCTCAGTCGTTCATACAGAGCAGTGATTTTCTCGTTTTTACTCATAACTTGCGCTCCTTTCTTCGATTTTAAGTTGTGTGTTCTAAGAGACTTCTCAACCGCTTGATTAAGAAGTCTTTTAGAGCATACAACACCCGCCGCCTGCTTGAAAATCTTATACTGGCGGACGGCAATATGACCGGGCTGTTCTTCCTCCAACGCTTCAAACAGAAGATCCAGAGGGGATTTGAAATCATCGTCATCTTCCTTTGCACCACCATACTCGATCATGGTCAGCATCATTTCCATGTTTTGCTCCTCCGGAGGGGCTTCATGGAGAAGATACAGCATCAGAGCGCTGTCCAGAGCAATTTCGGATTTCTCCCAAAAGGGATCGTTCTGAGATGCGTTCTTCGGGGTGGTGTTCTTGATGAAGTTGTCAATCAGCCGGAACACATCTGAATCCTTGCGGATATACCGGAAAGGGTTATAGCTGTTTGAATGACTGGGATCGATCAGGTCAAAAACCCGCAGTACATATCCGCGCTTCAAAAGAAAGGCACCTACGCTGCGAAGCAGTTCTCCCTTTGGATCGGTCACAATAAAGCTGGCATTTCCCAAAAGAAGATTTGGTAAAATCAGGCTTCTGGACTTACCTGCGCCGCTGCCGCCGACGATAATTTGCAGCAGATTGCGGAAGTGCTGCCGTGCATTCAGGCTCATTTGCAAATGCTGGGTCAGAATGACGTTTTTGCCCGGATCCTTATCACTGTATTTGCGGTTCAGCTCGCGGACATTTCCCCAATGAGCGGAACCGTGTTCCACACCGGGACGGCGGTTCTGCTGATTGGAGTAAAAGTAGGCGATGGCCAGCATGTAGACGGCCAAGGCACCTATCAGGAATTTTGGTGTATGGGCTTTCCATCTCAGGGAGAAAGGGTTACTTAAGGCTTGCGAAAATACCTCCATGAACATGAAAAGATTCATTCCGTCCTCGTAGGCAGTAGCCGCCAGAGCGCCCAGCCAGAGAATAACGATGGAAAAAACCGCCCAAACGGGCCAATTATCCCGAAAGGTTTTTCGATTGTGTATGGGCATCCCTCCTAAAATCCAGTGCTGGAAAATGCGTCCCAATTCGGGACGCAAAGTGATGAAGCAGCTGCTGCACCCCGGCGGTGCGGACGGCTCCGATATTGCAAAAGGGCGCTTACCAAGCGCCCTTTTGGGGTGTCATCCCCTTGTCTACCGCAATTCCGCCGGGCAGTTCCAGTCAAGGCCCGACCAGTCCGCAGACTGGTCGGCTCGTGGGCGATTGCGCAAGCGATCGCCCAGCCTTGACGGGAGCTGATCCGGCGGAATACCCTCCCCGCAGGGGAATGACACCCCACGTTTCTGTTCGCTATCTATAAAAACCCACACGGGGGATTCTTTCTCTGAATCATCGGGTAGGCCGGTACATACTGGCTCGGCCTTTTGTTTGCGGTGCGATATTTTTCTCAATGGAGCCGCCGATGTTTTTGCTCATATCTTGAATGCTGCTGAGAGCCAGACGAATCTGTGGCGCCGTATAACCGGCATACAGATCCGTTACAAAGGAAGCATCGGGCATATCGCACTTTATACCAAACCGCTTGGAAACCAGATAGGCAATGCTCTGAGCATCCAGATCGCATTCCTTACGGTCATAGTATATATTTTTGCCCTTACTATGGAATTTGGCGTGCGCTACTTCTGCAACAATGTATGGGAAGGCTTCCGCTTTTCCTGCGGCGGGGTTAATTGCCAGCTCCAAATGGCTGCTGTCATAGTAAGCAGGAACGGCCAACTCCGAATCCATCACAATGGGGACGGGGGAATAGTTCATTGCAGTGGTCAACGCAGTGTCCATCTCGCTGGAATTTTCCTGAACGACACGGCTGACCACATCTCTGCCGGTGGTCTGGCTGATATCGTAAGCCGGGGAAATGGTATACCCCTTGCTGAATGACCCTTTGGCAAATATCTGAATGCCGTTATTCTTTTCAGAATCTTTGACGCTTCGGCCAAGGGTTTTCCAGCGGTCTACCGTTCCAAACTGCGTTACGTTGGGATTTTGCACGTAGGCAAGAGCCACATTACCGGCACTGTATACCGGATTATTGGCCTGAATTTCCAGATATGCTTCATATGCCTGCGGGCTGCTTACGATTTCGTTTACACCGGAATCCTGCATGGCAACCATGTTTTCGCGCTCCGCCTGACGTTCCGCTTTCCATTGATCGTCACTGTGATTCTTCTGCTGAATAAGGTCTGCTAGATTTGGCGTGGGAATCCCTCCTCATCGTGCTTTTTCCCGGGTGGGAAGTCTGGCATGTTCCATACTCTGGGATGCCTCCTGTAATGCGGCCAGCCGGCCCCGGACGGAAGGCTTTTCAGGCATCGAAGCCCCCGCCCTCGCTTTCGAGCCATTCTCTCGCTCTTGCGAGGATCGTTCGGGTTGAGCGCGGGGAATGGCTTTTTTTGCGGGAGAATCCTCCTTGACCTTTTGAGGAATGGGATAGCCCAGCTCCTCCATAATGGCATTCAGCTGAGGCGCATAATTGGAGTTGGAGACAACGTTGGTCATGCTCTGTCGGGGGTCATCCTTGTGAACAAAGAAATACAGGACACCGTACTGCTTTGCCAGCTTTTGGAAGCGGGGGATGTCCGCTTTTTTCAGCTGAATGATCTCCGCAGGAGCTGGATCACGGGCAAGTCGTCGGGCTGTGGTTTTACCGACGACCTTGTTGTTCTGACTGTACATAGCTGCTAGGAATGCAGTAAGGTTTTTTGCACCGGCACCCAGAAATTTGATGACTTCTTCTGATACCTGAACGGCTTCCCTTACAACAAGATCAGCGGTTTCACCGCTTACATCCATGGGTCAAACCTCCTTTCGATTTTATGCTGCTTTGCAGTTTCATTTTGCTGCTCCTTACGTTCCTGTTGTTGGACTATCTGCACATGTTCCCGGATTTGGGGAATATCCGCCTGAATCGAACCGCAGATTTTCAGATTTTTGCGAATCTGCCGAAGCTTGGTATTGATAGTATTGATCTCAGATGATACATCACCGCCCCGGCGCTGCTCCTTATATAGACGCTTTCTCTGCTCGACCAAAGCATCGATGTCAGATTGGAATGCACCGGACAGCATGGCAAGCTGATCGTCCGTATCAATTCGGTATTCCCGCAGGAGCCTGTATTGAGACTGATAGCGATGCAGCCGGGTCACTTCCTGACGTACCGCAAGGGGGATATACTTCTGCTTCAGCTTCGGTTTCCGATTGCCCAGCAAATACAGGTAGTAGACATACAAGGCCCGGAAGCCACAGGGCTTCCGCTTCCATTTGAAAGGCTTCTTTTGGCGGATAAAATACTTCCTTCGGGAAGGTGAAATTGACTGCTGGGGCAGTGCGGGTGTCGGTGAGGAACGGGTGGCGGAAAGCCGGTGCTTGATGGCATCCTCGGAATAGCCATCGCCCAGACTGTCCAGGCGGATAAATCGGGAACCACCGGGTGCTTTTACTGCGGTATGCTTCACATTGGGGCCTGCCTTAATCTCATAGCCGTTCTTCCTGAGTGCGGCCAGAAAAGTGGCATAGGTAAAGGATTGACCGATAATGGCACCGATATCCTGACGGATCAGGTCACGGACAGTTGCTTTGCCTTTCCGATGTGCGTCCCATTCCGCATAGCTCTTACCCTTGTTTTCCGGCTTGATGACGGACAGGCCGTGTCTGTGGCTGACCGCATTGGAAGTCCCGCGGATATCCCCAAAGTAGGCTTTGAAGTTGTCCCGGTATTTCTTGCCGTCAATGCAGGAAACGGAGTTGAACAGCACATGATTATGCAGATGGTCGTGGTCAAGGTGAGTAGAGACCACCACCTCGTATCTGTCCCCCAAAAGCTGCCGGGCAAATTCCACGCCCAAGGCATGAGCCTGCTCCGGGGTGACTTCGCCGGGGGCATAGGAATGGATAAGATGATAGCCGAGGACGCCGCCCTTCTTGTTCCAGCGGCGTTTGGTGGCAAGCATCTCCTGATAGGCCGTTTCCAGCTGACAGTTGATGGCTGTTTCCAATATGGCGCTGCCGTCTGGGGTGATGGTTTTATCGGTATTCCCGATATAGTCCAGTACCCGGCCTAAGTCTGCCTTTTGGGGATTCAGAACGTAATTCACACAGTGGTCAAGCCGCCCTTTGATGGGAATGATCTTATCGTAAGCCATTACAGATTTTCCTTTACAAGTAAAAAAGCCCTCTTGACGAGGGCAGCGGCATCATATATCTGCTGATTGGAAATGCCGTGGGTGGCATTGGCCCAATAAGCAATTTGGTTGATATTATTCCCAATGGCAGACAGTTCCCGCAGGAGAGCAGCATATTCATCGGGCGGACGGGGGAGTAGCTGGACATTCATTATCAGCTTCCGAATCGTCGGCTCCACCTTCAGACCGGCGGTTTCAGCGGTGGCTTTCAGGTGGGCGTATTCCTCGGCGGTAAGCCGCAGGAGAATGGATTTGGTGTTTTGCCGCATAGTTCACCTTTGGGGGAAGTTGGGGCGGTCGGGGGTATGCTTAGCAGCGGCGGCCAACCGTTTTTCACGGGCTTTCCAGTATTCCGGGTGATAATCCTGAATGACCCGATCGATGCTGGCCTGAAAAGCAGCACGGTCTTGAATGCGGTCAGGAATCTGCCACAGATTTTGATCCAGCAGTTCCCGAAGTACAATGTTTTCTTCTGTGTCTTCCTCAAAGCATAAATAGCCGTCCTGCCAGTGACCGCATTTCCGTGCTGCCGGGGTGAGCATGAAGGATGCTTCTCTTGACACCATGATACCGCCATGGCTGGGCGTGGCTACCATATCAATGCCGGGTATCAGGGTTTCCGACCAGTTGATTTTGCCCCAAGGGGAGAAGTCTGGGTTCATATGTATCATCGCCTTTCTGAATAATTAAAAATGCCCCACCGTGGAACACAACATTATTGCTATGGTGTTTGTTGCCTTTTTTGCAAAAATACAGTATAATGTTTACAGAAACAGCAAGGAAGTCCTTGCCACTCTCCGGAGAACTGTCGAAATGTTCCACTTGTTTTTTGGAACTTCCCAATATTGTTGTCAATAATGTGGTGCTTATTATCTCTAATGCGAGCATATACCATTTGGGTCTTATGGCTTCTAATGACGTTATAGCTTTGATATGGGCAGTATATGGCAAAATTGACAAAGATCATTCAGGATTTGACGTAAAAAAAGGAGAACACAGATATGGTAAATATTAACAATACGCATTGGAATGAATTAGCGGTGTCAGATATTTTAACACTGCTGGAGCACTCGGTTAAGGAATCATTCTTCTTTGAATTTAAGGAAGATGATGCGCGTAACGAAACACTGCACAAGGAGATTTCTGCTTTTGCCAATACATATGGAGGATATATACTTCTGGGAGTTTCTGATGACGGAATAATACTGGGCTGTAAAAGATGGAATGAAGAAAAGATTCACAATGTCATTTACAACGGAATAACTCCAACGCCGGATTTTGATGTTAAAGAATTTCAGCATGATGGTAAGACTTTCTTTGTCATCAAAATTGAAGAAGGATCCATGCCGCCATATGTGACATCCGAAGGAAAGATATACGAGCGGGTGTCCTCCGGATCAATGCCCATCAAGGATTCTTCTAAACTCAGTAATCTATACAGTAAATACAAGGATCACCAACAGGAGCTGAAAGCAAAAATAGAATTCCCCCCAATTCATATTTCTAGAGCACTTCCCCAGAATCTGTGCGCATATGTGGATATTGGCTTTGAGATAAAATGTATGGATATGGTGAAGTTGAAACAGGGTTATCTGGACTATGATTTTGGAAGTATACCTGATTTGTTTCAGGCAGTATGTAGTCCGATTAACGTCACGAGTGTTGGCTATTCGCATCAAATAACGCTAGGCTCTTTGCAAGACGATAGAGCACAAAATGTTGTATTGCCGGAAACCGCGATGAACAACTACATAGAAATAATGATTGACGGAAGTGCAAAATGCCGCATTTGCCTGTTTACCGATAATGGTGGACGTTCTGACATCAGCCTCATAATGACGAGTCTTCAGGCGTTTCAAAAAATTTACCGCAGCGTTTTTGAAAAGAATATCGACCAGAATTTTATCTATGCAAATAAATTTGAAAAACTCACCGTTATCAGGCAGTTTTTGCCGTACTTCAAGCCTGAATTATATAGAGAACTAAGAACTAACATGCCGAAAGATGTACATATACCCAAATATCAAAAATGTGTAATCGTAAGCGGAAATAGACTGCCCAGTAATGGGTATAGAGTCATAGACAAGCGCTTTATGGAATCTCTTAATGAAGAATTCAGTTCAGATAAAATCATATCTAATTTGTTTGGAACGGGATTTATATGGCTTGGCTCTATTAGGTGAGTACCCCTAGAAAAAATCCATAGTCATGTTTACTATTATTTTCATTGTTCTCGTGATATATAAATTACACGTTATATTGCAAAATGCGTCCCAACTTGGGACGCATTTTTCGCTGGGGTCTTAGGGGTATCCCCTAACAAGTGGGCATTTGATATCAAAATGCCATACTTGCTCGTACATTGCAGCGTTCCGCTGCAATGTACACGGGCTACCGCTCAAAGGAACACCGCTCAAATTCTGTCGGAGTGTATAGGTACGTATCGTCGCTTCCCAGAATATCACCGGGCAAAAGCTTCAGCTGGGGGACATGCTCCATAAGCATAGGTGCAATGGTAATGAGAGAGCCGACACATTCCCCGTCAGGGACTTCCTCCGCAACGACGATGGGATATTCCAGAGCATTACCGTCACCTTTCAGTTCGTAGCAGAAAAGACCGAGATGGATGGTGTCACGACTGATCTTATGTGGCGTGATAAGGGCAGGGATACCCAACACCGTGACTTTGGGCATACGGTGCAGATTTGCGTTGATTTTCTCCAAATGGGATCCTCCTAACGTTGTGGGCTGTTTTTCTTCCGGGGCTGAATCTTGACAGGGCTTGAGCCGTCCAGTGGCTGGATTGCCTTAATATGCCTGCAAGAGTAAAGGGCATTTTGGCTTAACTGCCTCTGCCATGCACCCTCGCTTCTGGCCCAGCGGAAACCGTGACCTTTGAGATCCGAACGGACTTCCTCCGGCGGAATACTGTCAAAGAAGATTTGCAGACGGTTCTTTTCAGAATTGGCAACCACCTTGCCGCCGTCAAATTCCCAGCCCTGAAAACCTTCTTCTTTCGCCTGAGTCAGCTGATTGATGCGCTTTTCAAGGCGGTGTATTTCCTGATTCAGATTGGATAATTGATAGGATGCAAAGGGAGCAGTTTCCCAATCACAGGCGCTTGCCATTTTGTCATCAATAGCGGCCGCCATCTTCGCGTCCACACCTTCACAACCGTGAGCAGTCTGGTGCTTTCGGTAATAGGCGTTTACCGTTTTCATAAATGTCTGGGTGCTTTTTAGACGCTCCAACTTCTCCGTCAGCTTGGTAATTGCCTCCGGATCATCTGCGGAGATGGCAGTGTTCCGTTCGACGGCTGTGGCCTTCTTCTCGTAGTACGCCGCCTTTTGATCGGCGGCAATAGCTTTGTCCATCGTCTGCCCGATACGTTCCCGGTATCGCTTATCCCGTTTGTAGGAATAATGATCTACCAGCATCGGCTGGCCGGGAGGAATCGCGGAAAGCATATCACTGGCTTTTTGGGAAAGGGAGCTGCTTTCGGCTCTGGCCTGTTCGGCCTTATCAAGATAACGGTCAATTCGAGCCTGCTTCTTGCGTTCATATTCGTTTATGGGGTACACCTCCTAACGGACTGGTGAATTGAGAGCCGGCGATTTGCGCTGCGGACACCTCGCCTTGGCTTGCATGGGGTATTCAAAGACCTTATATTCCTCTGGAATATTTTCGCCGTCATATACATCCTGAAACGCAGACCGGTTATTGCAGATGTAGCCCTGCGGAGTGATATCGCCGCCCTCGTTGATTATGGTGTCTTCACCGTATTCGCTATAATCAAAGTATAGCTTTGCCTGATCGGGAAGCTCAAAATCACGCTGGTAATCTACAAGGTAACGTCCGTAATCCTCACAGGAAGTGATGCCCGGGAGCAAGTCGTAGCAATCCAGATTGTAGGTCAGGTTGATAACATCCTGCAAGCTGTCTGAAAACTCGCCGTGTTTTACAGCGGCAATAAACTTTGTGCGTTCTTCTGGGGACATTGCTTTGATTCGGTTAGCAAGGTAGTTCAGCTCGTCCACATGGGCATATTCCACCATGACTGACCGCAATTCCGGGATTGCGATGCGATAGTCGGTGAAAATCGTTTCTTCGTTCCGAAGCCCGTCCACACCTATAAACCGGAGTGCCTCGTGCACCAGCTGTTTGGTAGTGGGAAAATGAAGCCATACACCGGAGATAATGCCGCGAGTGCGGCTGCTGAGATTTTCGATAAATGCGGAGAATTCAAATTCTGCCATTTACCGTTCTCCCTTGTCGTTCTTCTTTTCCTGCTGCTTTGAAAGCTTGGGGATGGAAGGAGCGGGGCGGGGGAGGACTTTCAAAGTGACAGGAGTTCCGCCATGAAAACCCAGAAGAATCTCCGCATGATAATACTCTTTTTTGAACCGTTCCATCTGAGCGGGGGACAGGGAACAAAAATCAGACTTATCGATTCCGCAGATAAAAAACGGCCCGAACAGACCGCCATACCCGCCCGAAACGCTTCGGTTAAATTCCATGCCCAGAAGAATACTTTCGTCATTGCAAACAATAGCGACTTCCTCCGGATACGGGTAGATTGCAGTAATCAGGCCGCCAACGGTATCCTGCATTTCATGCAGCCCGTTGATTTCCCTCTCGTATGGAGCTGTTCCCGGTTCCACAACTAAAACATTCATGTGCGCCTCCTTTAACGGGCAAGGGGCTTGGATTCCAACTTTTTAGCCTGCTTTTCCAGAACCTTTTTCCGAAGGCTCAGGGCGTCCAGAATCGTTTGCTTGATTTCATGGGCGGGGGGAAGCTTGTCCGGGAAGTAGGGTTTCAACTCGCTGCCTTTCAGCGTAACTTTCAGTTCAGGCTCCTGCTTGGGCTTCATAATGGATTCGATTTTCTTTTCATCCACCTTATGGGCGGGAGCGAGGGAAGGCGTGTACTTTGCCAGAGTTTCGGCGTGTTTACTGGCTTCCTTCAGTTCTGTAGCCTGAGCCATGGATGGAGTGACCTGCTCTTTTTCCATAAAATCAACGACGATTTTCTGCTCCGCCGGTGTCATGTAGGACAGCTCTACTGCGGTATTAAAGGGCAGCTTTTTATTATCCACCTGCTGCTTCAGCTCAGGAACGAGGGAATCGATACGCACAAGTCGCTGTACCTGATTCCGGCTCATACCCATATCCTCTGCAACCTGCTGGTCAGACCGCTTTTGAGGAGCGGCAAGCTGATCCATTTTGGAGCGCCGACCTGCTTTCCTACTTAATGCCTCCATCTTCATTTTCGCAGCTCTGGCCAACTCGGAGGTGGGGATATCCATTCGATGCAGATTACCGTCAACGACGGCGATTCTGGCGGTGTCATCATCGGCTTGGACGATAATTGTGGGAATGGGATAATTCAGCTGTGCGCCGATGTCGTGGCGGCGGTGGCCGGACATGATTTCAAGACCGCCATTTGCTCTTGGACGACAATAGACGGGATCGTGGATACCATTCTCCTTGATGGATTCATACAAATCCTTGTAATCCTTGGTTTCCCGGTTGATAGAGAAAGGGTGCTCCAGAAATTCATAAAAGTATGCCGGATGCAGCCGCAGGGAGAAGGCTTCGCCCTCTTTTGGAATTGGAAGATTCTTGAGTTCCGCTTCGCCGGGAAGTGCGAGCCGGTCATCGAAAACCTGTGTGATAACGATACCCTTTGGCCCCTCTGCGGCTTGTCCGGGCTTTTCTGGGGGTGCTGCCTTGGGTTCACTGGCAGGGACGGATTTTGGCGGTTCAATAGGCTTTTTATCGGGAGTTGCTTTGCCATCTGTGGATTTTTTAGCTTTATTGTTTTGCGCTGATGACGTTTCCGTGGAGGGGGAGGGGGTAACAGGAGTTTTCTTTGAACCTGCTTCGGGGGCGACGGTGGGGGCTTTATCATCCATGTTTTTCTGAACTGCGGAAGACGCTGCTTTGGTATTGGAAACCGGAGCTTTTTCCGCAGGGTTCTTTTCGCTGGTGGCAGGTACTGCTTTGGGCGCGGGAGCGTTCAACTTTTCGCCGGACTTTTTCTCAGCGGCATCGGGTTCTACCTTGGGCTCATCCGCGGGCTTCTTCTCGCCAGCAGCGGGGGCAGTTTTGGCGGCGGGGGCTTTTGCCTGCTCTACGGGCTTTTTCGCACCGACGGAGGGAGCTGCGTTACTTTCCGGCATTTTCGGCGGCGAGGAAGTTTTTGATGTGGGGGCAGGGGGCGTCTGGGGAACGTCGCCTTTTTGCGGCGCGTCCGCTTTGGGGATGGACTTTGTTTCTGGCATGAATTACCTCCTTCAAGTGTCCAGAAATGAAAAATACGTCCCAACTTGGGACGCATTGCATGGCAGCGCGGGCTATTCAGTTCACCTCATTCTCGCCCGGATTGCTGCCCGTATAGGTCATGCTGAACCGCTGCCTGATAATAATGCTCAATAGTTGCCGGGGCATTGTACAGGGCGGTCAGCAGATAACCACGAATATTTCGTATTTTTGTGGTGTTTTTCTTCATGCAGTCCAGCACATACTCAATGTGCTGCTGCTCCAGACTGTAGAATCTCTCACGGACAAACTGGCTCTTAAATTGTGCGCCGCCAATGCGGTACGATGCTTGAGAACTGCAAAAAACATCCGTTATCAGCTCGACCAGTTCGTCAACTTCCGGCAAGCGATCTGGGGAAAAGGCTGTATAACCGATTTGACCTTTAACCAGCTCTTTGCAGCTGCTTCTATCCATCGCTTCAATCGGTACAGTATCCGGCTGATTGATAGATGGATAGAGATAGCTATTATTAAGATAATTCTTATTATTGTTAGGGATTTCCAATTTTGAAACTTCTGATGGTTCGATTATGGGAAGCCCGGAAGTTTTTGTATCGAACATTCTGACGTTCGATTTTGGAACTTCAAAAGGTTCAACATCATTATTAACGAGCAGCGCTGCTGGAAGGGGAACGGCTCGGCTTGTGAATTGTTTGACATAGATTATTGATGGCTTACACAAGCCTTGCCGGACACGCTCAATCAGACCAATGCCTGTCCCGCTGTCCAATTCTGCCATAAGGCGTACTGCCTTCCCGTGGCCACAGCATAAATCCGCTTCGACTGCATCCAGTGGGTAATATATGTAAACTCGTCCGCTGCTGTCATACCAGCCGTTTTTGGCTGACAGGCTCATGCGATCAAGGAGCAGACCATAGAGCAATTTTGCATCCGTGGACAGATTTTTGAATTGATCGCCTGTAATAAGCAGCTTGGGGATCCTGTAATAACTGAACAGTTCCGACTCGCCGCCGTAGAAATAATCAAAATAGATCTGTTTCTGCATCCAGTTAACCTCCTAGCTGTGGTTCCTCTATATTGTTTTTGATATAAAAAGAGACGTTCAACAGAACGCCTCTAACATATAAAATTATAAGATAACATATTAAGCAGCATTATATTGATTTTCAAAGAATAGCTGATTAAAACGATAGAAGTTTTTGCTTGCAATTGTCGAACTATCAGAATATACTTAGTGTAGATGTTCTTATGATATGAGAAACTGAATATGAGGTTAGCCATTGCCTGACTTGCGTGGAAGTTATGTGAGTCAAGCTGTTATTTCTTCGTTAAATTGATATGAAAGAAGACGAGAAAATGAAAATTGTTTTTTTACATCTGAGCGATCTCCACCTGCAAAATTTGGAGGGAGCAAATCCGACTAAAATTCAAGCAGCAGTTCGAGCACTCTCCGTTTTTGGTGAATTTGAGGGAATTGTAATTATTGTTTCTGGTGATTTAGCGGCAAAGGGATATTCAAATGAGTATAAGAACGCCGGCATTTTCATTGGAAGATTTACCTCAGAAATTAGGAAAAAGTATTGTATCAGTGAAAAGAATTTAAAGATTCTTCTTGTGCCGGGAAATCACGATATCAATTTCGGGAATATGAAAAGAGCGACGCCCGAAGAAATTCGTGGATATAGTGATGAAGAAAAAGAAATCAATTTGAGACAGGAAATTAAACAAATGAAGGACTTTTTCTGCTATGCGAGTGGAAATAAGTGCTTTTTCGCAGAAGATGAGGTTCCTTATGGGCAACTGGTGACAAGAAAAATTCTTCACTTTGATAATGGATATAGAATCGAAGCAAATTTGTTGAATACGGCTCCGTTCTCCTGTAGTGCAGACGACGGGCTTCACTATTTACCAGAAGATGTCATTCAGAGGCTATCAGAACCTTCGGCTGCGGATATTTCGTTGATCGTTATGCACCATTCTCCAGACTGGTTCGGCTTTTCTCAGAAAAAAGAACTTGAAGGAATTATTAGTCAACGCAACTCGATCGCATTTTTTGGACATGAGCATATGCTAGGAACTCAGCATGTGCTTTACGATAATGGCTCCCAAATTCTAAAACAAGCGGGCGGTGCTTGGTGGCAGCAGTCTTCTCCGACGTCATGCGAATACTACGCTGGAGTGTTTAATTCAGAAGACAGGAGCTATGCATTTCGCCGGTTTATATGGGATAATGAGCTGTTGCACTTTAACAACAGTTCATCACAAGAGCATACGCTTGTGATGAAACCGCTTAACGGTTGCCAATTATTTTATCGGGAAGAATATAACGCAAACTTGATGAATGATGACAAGCATGCTATTTCTAGCGATATTGCGGACTACTTTGTTTTCCCTGATTTGCGCACAAATGCGTCAAAAGAATATTCAAATGGCAAATCTATTCGTAAAATGGAGGATTTGATTGAATACGTCAAGAAAAATAAATACGTTGCAATTGTTGGCGGGAGCAATTCAGGCAAAACTATGTTGCTGAAAATGCTATTCAAGACAATGCAAGGTCATATGCCGGTTCTTTATTGCAATACTGATGATATTACTGGACGGAATCAAGAGAATATTGTGAAGGAACTTGTGCGAAACACATATGGCGAGAATTCGTATACTGATTTTCAGCAACTATCTGATGTCCCTAAAGCAATCATTATTGATGACCTCCACAGAATTTCGCATAAACATCTAAATAAATTCATGCGAGGAATTGAAAACGTTTTTGACATTATCATTGTAGGGACGGAGGAAACAGGAGAATTTGACATTGTTCAGATGGTAAAGGATAATATCAAATCTGAAAATGAGTTTAAGAAAATATACATCACACGCCTATATGCGGAAAAACGGTTGGAGGTGATATCTAAAGTTGTTGCGTTGAAATATAGAGGAAATGAATCACAGGGTAGAGGTGTTGCAAGGACACTTGAACAATGCCTTAACACATATAAACTGGGATTCCGCACAGAGGTAGATTTTGTTGTCCAATTCGCTGATTACTACTGTTCTCATATAGGGGAGTTAGATAAGTCAGATGCAAAGGTATTTAGTAAAGTCTTTGAGGCATCTATTGAACGTGCTATCGCACCTAACCTATATGAACGTAAGGAAAATACAAATGATATAGTTGTTGCTCTCAGTGATGTTGCATTTTATGTACACTTTCATCGGGAATATCCTATTACTGCTGAGCATATAGCCGAAGTGATCGAAGCATATTGTAAATATTATGACAATCGATATTTGACTGCTGCACGTTTCATTGATATTGTTGAAAATAGTGGATTGATGGTGAAAACGGGCAATGGATTTGAATATCGTTTCAAAAGTAAAGATCATTTAGCCTATTTTGTAGCCAAAGCACTAAATAGAAAATTCCATAATGAGGATGGTGACGAGCGGAACTTGCGCCAAATTGTAGAGCATTCCTGTTTCGGCATAAATGGCGATATCCTTATGTTCCTAACATATATTTCTGATAATGTAAGAATTCCGCGCTTGCTATTGTTGCAGGCAATTCAATATGTTAAGGACTGGAAAGAATTCGATATTTCAGAGAAAAAAGTAAAATATCTACATGGAATGCCCGAAAGAAGCTTAAGTGCTCCTACAAAGGATGAAAAAGAATCTGATGTTCGGAATCAAGCGGAAGCTGAGGAAATGAATGATACTCCGATTGAAACCTTGGATATCTATGACTATGACGTAAGCAAAATAGATGAAGTGAACAACCAACTGATACGGGCATTTTTGCAACTTAAAATTATAGCAAGGAGCCTTTCTGCATTTATCAGCATTCTACCAGCAGCAGATAAACGTGATTTGGTATTCGCTATGTATCAAATGCCAAACAAAATATTTAATAAATGGGCAGAAACTATAGATAGCAGCATAGCTGAGTTGATCGAAGAAATTATGAAATGGCAGGAGGATTCTGACTACAAAGGGAAAAAATACTCTAGAGAAGAAATTCTAAAATTCTTTCAAGAGACTTCGCTAGGCGTTCTTCTCAACCTTTATTTTTTAGTTACTTCATACGGGGCAAATTATTCCACAGTCGATTATCTCTCGCAGCAGGACTATATTGAAAATTCCTTGAATTACCGAATCGAACGTATGATGTTTCTAGAGAAAATCGATGATTATCAGGCTGTGATAAAAGAAGCAGAGCAAATCTATGATGAATTCGATGACGGGATGATCAGAAATATGGTTTTAGTTATTCTCAGGCATCTAATGGTTTATTCTGATAAAATCTTGGACAAGGAGCGGCGAAGAGTAATTAATAAGTATTTCTCGACTAAAGATCAGACCCGCATTCTGCTCGATAGGCAAAAAGCCTTGCAATCACAAAATATCTGAGCAGTAAACTGTATAGGTACCATGCCGGTCCTGCCCCGACTGGTCGTTTTGCGCCTTCAAGATTACGACCTAACTTGAACGTGCATTTAAGCATGTCATCTAGCCACGCTGATGGTACCTATACTAGATTATATTCAAAATACCTGAATCACATTCAAGTATTTTGGTAGAGAGGGCATTGGAATTATGTGCGATGCGGCTTGATTGCTAGATGCTTTAGTTGCATACTAAAAATTTAACGTTGGGCAAAAGAAAAGCGCCCCCAGCGCCCATAATAGGTGAGAGGATGCCTGTTATATTGCAAGGGCATACGCCACTATTCGTGTTTTCCTCAAATTTTGCGACGAAATAAGCGTCCGTACTGTGGTAATTTTGGGAGCATAGTTCTTAACCACTTGGTAGAGCGTTCGGTTCGCATCCGAGAGGTCGAGAGTTCGAGTCTCTTCAGGTCCACCAAAGTAAGATAATCCGAACCTTAGACCGCAATCGGTCAGAGGTTCGGATTTCTTGTTTTTCCCAATGATAGCCGCGACGGTTGGCAGACAAGGCGGGCAGGCACTGGTTGTGCCTGCCCGTTTGTATGGATTTGGAGATTTCCCTTACGGCTTTGTGAGAATGGCGCTCATGTCGGTCATTTTTTCGCCCAGGGTGAAGGTGACGGCCTTGGTGTCGTGGGTTAGGCGGTAGGTTTCGCCGCTTTCGCCCTTGCTCAGCAAATCGGAGAGCAGGAACGCGGACGCTGCGCCCCTGGTAACAAAGACGATTTTCTCCACGCCCTGCGACTTGAGGGTGCGGATGCCGCTGAGCTTGCCCGTGAGAATGGCGAAGTCCTCGTCAACGGTGACGGTCAGCACGCCGCCCGTTTGCTCCGCCATGTAGGCGATGTCCCTGCCGTCCCTGTCGGTCACGCGGTAGAGGGGAAGTTTTAACCGGCTTCCCTCATCCGGTACGGTGTGGGTTTCCCCGCACTGGTCATACCGCACACACTTTGCGGTTTTCGTGCCGTCGCGCGCATAGGTCGCATCGTTGTTGGAAATATAGTCCTCAAAAAGATGCCCCAGCTTGCTGTCTGTGTCCGTTACCGTGTCTGTTGCCATACAGCCGCCTTCGCCGTAGCGCACGCACTTAGCTGTCTTGGTGCCGTCCTGTTCGCAGGTGGCATCGTTGTTGGAAACATAGTCCTCAAAGAAATGCCCCAGCTTGCTGTCCGTGTCCGTTACCGTGTCTGTTGCCGTACAGCCGCCTGTGCCGTAGCGCACGCACTTGACCGTCTTGGTGCCGTCCTGTTCGCAGGTGGCGTTGTTGTCGGAAACATACGCCTGCCCTGCAAAGCTGTGGTTCAGGGCGGGGATATCCTCGGTTCTTGTATGGGAGGAGCTGCTGCAGGTGTAAGTCCTAACCCCCTTTTCCGTGCAAGTGGCGGGCTTCGTCACCCTGCCGCTGTCCCATACAAAGTCTCCGGTGGGGTTGGTGACCGTTTTGTTGGGAGTTCCCGTCATGCCACTGCCGGGCGCGTAATATTCGATTTTTCCGCTGGGGTTCAGCGCGCAAATATCCGGCTCCACCTCTGCGCCGTCGGTGCCATAGCTGCCGCCGCCGCCGATGCCTGCACCATGGGAGCCGCCGGTGGCGTCCACGGTGCCGCCGGAGATGGTGATGTTGTTGCCCTCGCCGAATCCACCGCCGCCGATGCCGGCACCGCAGTACACGAGGCGAGTGCCGGTGTTGCTGCCGGCAGTGGCAGTGATGTTGCCGCCGGTGATGGTGATATTACTGCTGCTCTGGTTATTTGCACCGCCGATGCCGGCACCGCCCGCGCCGCCGGTGGCGGTCAGTGAACCGGCACCCTTGCCGCTTTCTGTCTCAGCTTTTTTCTGCTCCTCTGTTTTCTCAGTGCCATCATCGTTTTTATCGTCTTTGATGATGAGGGTGCCATTACCGGTATTGTCGTTCTTTTCCAGACCCGCATGTCCGGTACCGCCGGTCAGGGTGTTGTCGCCGTCCAGCTCCAGCGTCACATTGCCCTCGGTGTGGATGGCGGCCTTGCCGGTGTCGCTGGCATCAATGTTCACGTTGTCCAGCGTGACATTGGCGGTGCAATCCTCCTCCGCTTTGATGGTGACGGTGTTCTTAGAAGCGGTTTCGCTGTCGTGGTTCGTGATGACCGTTTCGCCCGCGTCCTTCTGATCGTTGATGGTAGTACCCTGCGTGATGTAGTTGCCGTCCGTTTTGGCAACGATGCTGATGCTGCCATCCTCCATGTAATACGTGCCTGCAAATGCTGCGGTGGCGCAGGACGACACCATTGCCAGAAACGTGGCGGTGGAAAGCACCCGCAGGGCCAGACGATTGGATCGTTTCTGCATAAAAATACCCCTTCTTTCGTGTTGTAGGAAATCTGTATCCTTCCATGTATCCAGAAAACGGCCCGCCGTCCCCGCAGCCGCAAGCGGGTGGACCGCCCCTGTGCAGCACAAATTATAGTCCGCTGAACAAAAATGGCAAGAGAAAACTAACTGGAATATCAATTTTGGGAAAAGTTTGTAAAAGCCACATAAAAACAGGGCGGGCGTTTTTGACAGTTTCAAAGGGTTTCGGAAAGGTTTCGAAGCGTTTCGGGGCAAAAAACAATGCCGGAGCGCCGTGCCGCACCCACCCGGCGGGGCAAAATTGCCGCCTTGCCTTGCAAATCGCCGCCGGGTACACTATACTGAAGAAAAACGACACAAACGGAGGGCATCTGTATGGCATATACCGACGATTGGGAAACCCTTATGAACGGTGTGTTCGGCGCGGGCGGCAAGCTCAAATTCGGCGGCGCACAGCCGGGGGAGAAGCCGCAGG
>ERZ780198.1818-NODE-1818-length-18136-cov-16.256236_pt1 | contig 18136 bp, 15 predicted proteins | sample MGYA00510979_ERZ780198 | MGnify/ENA primary metagenome ERZ780198 (study PRJEB29588, sample SAMEA2158039) | human gut metagenome | biome: human gut; feature: human-associated habitat; material: faeces | place: Denmark | collected 2008/2010 ...
CCCCTTCCCACGGGGAAGGGGTTTGGGGTTAGGGATTGAGAACAAGCACTTTTTTTGAAAAAACATACTTTTTCTACAAACTGAAGCTCCCTCACTGTTTGTGAGGGAGCCGGACTGTATATCACTTACTTCAGGAGAAATCTTGTCAGTTAAATCAGAAGATCGCAACAACTGCACCGTTGTACTTTTCATTGATGAAGTTCTTTACATCGTCTGACTTGAGAGCCTTTATAAGAGCCTGAATCTTGGGGGGGTTTTCGTTACCGCTCTTTACAGCTACAATGTTTGCGTAGGTCTGAGCCGCATCGCCCGAAGCGTCTTCAACTGCGAGAGCCTTGCTTATGTCAAGACCTGCGGCAAGAGCATAGTTACCGTTGATAACTGCTAAAGAACCTGCGTCGCTGTTTGCAAACTGAGCGGCAACCGTATCAGCCTGTACCGTTGTTATCTTATAGCCGTGGTCGTCCTTTATATCAAGCGTTGTAACGCCGTCCTTAGCGTTTGCACCCTCGGGAAGCTCGATAAGACCTTCCTGCTGTAAGAGAAGAAGCGCTCTTGTTTCGTTGCTGTCATCGGCAGGGATTATGATCGATGCGCCTTTCTTTACATCTGCCAGCTTTTCAACGCCGTTGCCGTAAAGGCCGAACGGCTCATAGTGAATGAGTGCGGCGGGAACTATGTCTGTTCCGTTCTTCTCGTTGTAGTTGTTGAGGTAGGGTGTGTGCTGGTGGTAGTTTGCGTCAAGCTCTCCGCTTGCAACTGCGTTGTTGGGCAGTACATAATCATCGTAAATGGTGATCTGAAGATCGTAGCCTTCCTTAGCGAGCTTGTCCTTTACAAATTCGAGTATCTCGCCGTGAGGTGTAGCTGTTGCACCGATCTTGATAACGTTGTCTGTGTCTGCCGAACTTTCTGCGGCACTTGATGCTGCAGAAGATGCATCTGCCGAAGAAGCATCGTTTGATGAAGCTGTCGAGTTTGTGCCGTTTGAACTGCACGCTGTGAGCGTTACACCTGCAAGAGCCGCTGTAAGTATTAATGATAAAATCTTTTTCATGTCAATTCTCCGTTTCTGCGGTTTTACCGCCTGTCAATGTTGTATTTTGTTTATCTTTCTTTGTTCTGCACCGTTAGTTTACGGGTTTTATCTCTTTATATACTCTTTATTTTATATACAACATCGGCACATTCGTCCGAAACGGAAATTCTGTCGCAACAGCTTTATGAAAAGCAGTGACATATTATATCTCTCCTTACTTGTTTATACGTTTGTCTGCCTTGCGTGCTATCAGCATACCAAGCTCCTGAATAAGCTGTACTATGATAACCGTGAGCAGAACGCATATCCATACAATATCGTTATTGAAACGCTGATAACCGAATGAGATAGCTATCATACCAAGTCCGCCGCCGCCGATCGTTCCTGCCATTGCCGAGTAGCCGAGAATGGTTACAAGTGAAATGACTGCGCCGACCATGAGTGCGGGCTTTGCTTCGGGGATAAGCACCTTGTATATTATCTTGAGTGTTGAACTGCCCATTGCCTGAGCCGCTTCAATAACGCCTTTGTCAACCTCTTTGAAAGAGGACTCTGTCATTCTTGCCACATAAGGGATAGCCGCTATAACGAGCATTACTATCATTGCCTTATTGCCAAGACTTGTTCCGACAATAACCTTTGCCGCCGGTAAGCAGGCAACCATCAGAATGATGAACGGGATACTGCGGAAAATATTAACTAAAATACCGATTATTTTGTTGAGCCACGGGATAGGGTGGATTCCGTCCTTATCGGTCACTGTAAGCAGTACGCCTATCGGAAGTCCGAAAACGTAAGCTACGAATGACGAGATGAACGTTAAGTATATCGTTTCCCATATACCCTGTAAAAGTACGCCTTTATCCCACAGCTGTATAAGATCGCCTGACATTTTTCTTCCCCCTTACACCTGTGAATAGGTAACGTTGTTGGCTTTAAGATATGCTGTTATTTTTTCTGCCGATGTATCATCATCGGGCAGCTGTACCAGAATCTGACCGTATGCCTTGCCGTCAATGTCCTTTGTATCTGCGTGAAGAATATTGACGGGAGTGTTGCATTTTAATATCATATCGGATAACAGCGACTTTGAAGAATTTTCACCGTTGTAGATAATCCTTATCTTCTTTCCGTGTTCGCTTGTTACCGGAAGCTCGCCCTGCGGCATTATGAGCTTTTTGGCAATATCAGACTTGGGATTTGCGAATACCGTTCTTACATCGCCTATCTCTGCGACCGTGCTGTTATCAAGCACTGCGACCCTGTCGCATATACTGTCTATTACCTTCATCTCGTGAGTTATCACAATTATGGTAACTCCGAGTGTGCGGTTGATTTTTTTAAGAAGCTCAAGCACCGACCTTGTTGTGTCGGGGTCAAGTGCGCTTGTTGCCTCGTCGCACAGAAGATAGTGCGTTTTTGCGGCGAGTGCTCTTGCTATTGCTACTCTCTGCTTCTGTCCTCCCGAAAGCTGTGACGGATACGCCTTTGCTTTATCGGAAAGTCCTACAAGCTCGAGCAGGCTTTCGGCTCTTTTTACGGCGTCTGCCTTTTTCATACCTGCGATTTCAAGCGGATAGCAGATGTTCTTTATTACGTTTCGCTGTGCGAGAAGATTAAAGCCCTGAAACACCATTCCGATGTTTTGTCTTGTTTTAAGAAGCTCTTTTGTTTTGAGGCTTCCAAGCTCCTTGCCGTCTATTATTACCTGTCCCGAGGTCGGGCGCTCAAGGTAATTTATACAGCGGACGAGTGTGCTTTTGCCGGCTCCCGAAAGTCCGATGATGCCGAATATCTCTCCGTCGTTTATTGTTATGTTGATGTCTTTTATCGCAGTAACGCTGCCTTTTGAGGTGCGGTACGTCTTTTCAAGGTTTTTAAGCTCTATCATATATCCTCCCATAAAAATAACGGACGTTTATTTTACGTCCGTGCGTTTGAACATCTGACAGGCTCAGACTTTCTTTCGGGACAGACGTATTATATTGTTTGCACACATTCGCATTTTATTGTTTGCGGTTGTCGGTTTCATCCGGTCAGCCCCTTTCGTTTTCGTTGTTATGAGTATAACATACTAAACCTATGTTGTCAATAGGTTTAGTGGATTTAGCTTGTCGAAAATAATTACACAATCCTTATCACTTTTGTAGGTTTTGTATAAACGAGGCCGAAATAAATATTACGGTAATTATTGACTTTTAAGAAGCGGTGTGTTATAATTGAGTAAACTCAAGACTAAACTGTTGATTATAATACTGAGGCTGATAAGGAGGATACAAATTGAAGGGATTACAGCCAAAGGGCATAGCAAGACGGAATAAGATGCTGCTTGCGGCTATTCAGTTATTTTTAGAGCAGGGGTATGAAAAGACGACCACTGCACAGATAGCAAGGGCGGCAGGGATGTCACCGACTTCGTTCTTTGCGGCATTTGAAAATAAGGAAGCGCTGCTTCTGACGCTGACGCAGATCATGTTTGAAAATCAGTTTGCAAAGGCGAGGGCATTCGCAAAGGATATGGAGCCGCTCATGGTGTACTGCCTTGAAACGTCATTGCAGATATATATAACCGAGCTGTCCGAGCCGCTGAGGGAGATATATGTAATGGCATATACCCTGCCAAGCACTACGGAATATATTTTAAAAAGTACAGCCGTACAGATAAAGGCTATATTCTCGCTGTTTATGCCGGATGCGGAGGATAAGGATTTCTACGAGATGGATATAGCGTCGGGAAGTATCATGCGTGGCTTTATGGCGAGGAAGTGCGATATGTACTTCACGGTGCAGAAGAAGATAGAGCGTTTTCTTGAGTGCTGTCTTAAGCTGTATGATGTGCCTAAGGAAAAACGTGCGAGCCTTATAGAAGCTGTACTTGCGTTTGATTTGCACTCGGTAGCAAAAAGGCTTATAGATGAGATAATCGCAAAAGCGGAAACAGGGCTTGAAAAAGCAATCGAAAGTACGATAAACGAAAACGGATAATTACGGAGGTGGGTTATGTTCAAAAAGATGAAAACAAGGAAAAGGCTGGCGGCGTTAATAACGCTTATCACGCTGTTTGCGTTTTCAAGCGTGATGACGGTTATGACGGCGGCACAGGAAGCGTCGCTTGTATCCGCAACGCTTACTACGGACAAGGAGAGTTATGAAGAGGGGGAAAACGTTAATATTGCTCTTACGGTGAAGAACGGCAATATTTACGGGATCGATAAGGTAAAGTCTGAAATCGGATTGCCGGACGGACTTACACTGAAGAAGGGCGAGCTTACCGACGGCGAATATACACTTGCGGCAGGACAGAGCAGGTCAAATGAGATAACGGCTTATATAGAGAAAGCCTCAAAGCCCGGCGATACTACCGACCCTGTAAATCCCGGCAATCCCGAAACGGACGGTTCTCTGTGTCCGCTGTGGCTGACGCTGAGTATTTTGTCGGGTGGAACGCTTGCGGTCCTCGGTATTAAAAAGAAGTGCGGAAAAAGGATTTTTTCACTGTTCTTATGCGCTGTGATCTCGCTGACAGCGCTTCCGACAGATGTATTTGCAGACGAGGTCGTAATGCCGAATGCAAGCGGAAGTGTTACGGTAAGTAAGGACATAACCGTAAACGGTGCTAAAAAGACAATAACCGCAGAGGTTACATATAACGAGAATAAGCCATCGGAAGAAGATGAGGTCACAGTGACCTTTGATGCGGGTGACGGTACTCCGGTAGCCCCGATAACCGTTAAAAAGGGCGAAACGATAAGCAGACTTCCCGAATCATTCGGTGCGGGCAAGGCTTTTATGGGTTGGTTTACCGATACGGCATTCACGACCGAATTTTTCACCAATACTCCGGTAAACGAGGATATGACCGTATATGCCTCGTTTGTGGAATCTGCCGATGATTTCCAATCAGGCGTGAGAACCACCTACTATGTGGAGGATTGTGCGGAATATCAGCCGATCACGCTTATATGCGGCGAAGAAATAACGGCAGATAATGTATGGGAGTACATCACCTTATTTGCGTATACGGGTGATACTCCGGAAGATTTCGTTGTAACATCAAACGAGAAGGATGAATATACACTCGTTCCCGAAACCGCATACACAGCCGGCTGTATGTACCGTATGACAGCAGGCGAGGGAGTTACATTCAAGGGTCTTGACGATACGGTCAACGAGTATACATTCAAGATATACAAAGAGCAGACTAATATAATCGAGGTCAGGGACAATATCAAGTATCTCGATAAAGCCAAGTTGTTCGCTACGGATAAAACCGATGAGTATATGGTTCAGGCGGATTATTTTGAAGAAAATTCTCTTGCTGTGGGCGATGTGCTTTGCATTGACAACGGCACGAAGAATTTTACCGAAGACTGCCTGTTTGTAAAAATTACAGATACAATAAAGGACAGAAACATTTACTACATTCAGACAGCCGATTGCGAAGCGGAAGATGTTTATGACAATGTTGATGTTTATTTTGTCGAGCCTGCAAAAAACAAGTTCCTTGAGGAGCAGATCGACACCGAGGCGATAGCGGAAGAAGTAAAGAACAGCGAGGGCGTACAGCAGCTGAACCTTGTGCTTGCGGCACTGCTTGCCGAGGATGAAACCGTAAACGAGATAATGGAGGGCGAGCCGCTTGTTACCGATACAGTAACCGCCACTGCTTATGCCGCTTCGGACGATGACAGATTAAAGGATTTCTCGGACTATTCACGTCCTAAAGAGGATACGCTCAAGAGCATCGCCGCAAGTCTTGCTATCGGTCTTTCCGTATCCGTAAAGGTCGGTGAAGCAGAAAATGATAACTTTACTACCGTTAATCCGGATTACTGGTCGGTCATTACATTCGAGTTGAATTATAAGACTACCATTAAGAAAAAACTCAAGGTAGATGCAACATTTACAGTAAGCGAATATCTTAATGTTTCATTCCAGGGCTATAATTCATTCGAATTCAAGTGGTTTGAGCTGCCTGAGCTTGAATTCAACTATGCGGCTAATATCTATACGCAGACGGATATTGAACTTAAAGTTCTTGTCTGCTCGGTAGGCACAAACAGCTACAGGAATATCACGAGCGAAGTCGCAAAGATGCTTGGCAGTGATGAGAAGAACGATACCGCAGGTCTTGTAAAGGATGTCAAGGATATGCTTAACAAGAAGGGCGGAGAGATAGAAATATGCCGTATACCGTTCTTCACGGCATTTAAACCGCTGTCGCTGTTCCAGCTTAACTTTGAACTTAGCCTTGTTGTAAAGATGAATTTCGCAGGCGGTATAGGAAGTAAGTTCTCTATACTCGACGCAACGCAGGTAGGTACACACGGCAACTCAAAGGATAAAGAGTTCAGTATGTACAAAAACAAGCTTATCGAGGGCGACAGGTACAGCTTTGATCTTACTGTATTCGGATACGTCGGCGTTAAGATGGGCGTTTCCGGACAGCTTACCGTTTCGTTCACAGGTTTAAGGCGACTGGGCGAGGTCGGCGTTGAGGTTCAGGTAGGCGCATATCTTGATATATACGGTCTGGCAAAATATCACGTCGTCAAACCGGATCACCGATACAGTACGGTATACCGGACGCTGACAGGCGGATTCTATCTTGAAGCGGGAATTTATCTCGAAGTAAATCTTGTCGCAGAATCAAAGGTATTCAAATTGCGGCTTGAAGCACCGCTGATACCCGAAATCAAGTGGCCGCTGTTCTCAATGGGCGACAAAGACCTTGTTATATGCCTTAACGACGTGACAACACCGATATTATTCAGTTCAAACGGCACTTACTGGGGAGAGGTCAATGTGAATGATCTACCCGCAGTGTCCGCACAGACGCTTGATATTACAACAGGCGTGATAAATTACAATGCGTCTGTACCGTGGAGCAAGCTGTCGATGAATGTTTCGGGCGAAGACTTCAGAATGCTCTATGACAGAAGAGGCAGATTTATCCGTTACGAGCAGCCATACAGTATGTCAGGCTTCTACAAGAACAGTACAGCCGAAGGTGTCGGTCAGATACACTATACAGGCACGTCACTTCAGTTCACAAAGACCGCCGACCCCGAAATGAGCCTTACAAAGTCGGTAAAGGTCATCTGGTACGATGAGTCGAGAGTTAAGGAAGAGGACGTAGGCAAGATATTCACTGTCAATTTCTACAGAGAGGTTGACGGAGTTAAAACTCTTGTTGAAACACGAAAAGTACCTGCGGGCAGTCTTGCAGGCTCTTACAACACAAATAACGCTCCGGACAGCTGGAAGTACATTGACTGCAAGTGGAAGGATAAAGAGCCGTACTTCATAGCCGTTGACCACGATAACTACGAAATAGTATACACCGCAACAAGAGCGCAGGCTCTTACGGAAATAGAGTATTACGACACCGTAAACAAAGAATGGGTAGTCGAACTTTGGGCGGTAAATGCCGGCGATGTTCCTAAAGTTCCCGATAACTCAAGTGACGAGTATATGAAGCTGACCTCATGGCACGCAACCTACGGAGTACCGTTCGGTTTTGAAAAGATGTATAAGTATGCCGGTGATAAGCTGAGAGCGATAGACTCCGGATGCCGCAAGGATTACTATACAAGCGGTCAGCCGACAGACAAACCGCTTTACAAGGTTACGGGCAACACTCAGAGAGCGGCTTCCGAAAACTTCTATTTCAATCATCACAGCGACTATCAGAAGGTTGCACTTCACTTCAGTGCAAATTACGACAGAGCGCTGATGAACGTAACGTACAATTACTATAATTATGCCGGCAATAAGAAGTCTACAACCGTAAAGACACCTTACGGCACAAGACCGGAATTCTTCCTTTCAAGCTGGCCTTACGGTAAGAAATTCATAGGCTACAGTCCTGACGGCGGCAAAACCGTATATGACGCTGATACCGTATATTCGGAGAATTTGCCTTATGTATATGAGGATACCGTATACGATGCGGTTTACGAAGCCGGAATATTCGATGTTGAGATACAGTATTACGATGATGCGACCCGTGAATTCAAGACATATAAGACGCTGAAAATAGAGGGCGGCTCAAAGGTACCTCAGTCGGTATTTGACGAAGCTTGGAGCAAGCTCAACCGGCAGGAGGGCACAACGATACAGTTCATCGACTGGAGCGATGTATACCTGAGTGAAGAATACGGTGATGCTTACCTCAACGAGTTTATCCCCGACAAGACGCTCATTTACAAGAGTATTATACTCCGTCCGAGATTCAGACGTAATGTTACAATTAAGCTGGACGCAGGCGACGGCAGACTGATATTTGAAGAAAGCAAAGAATTCAAGAGCTACAGTCAGGATAAATACGAGGTAGAAATTTCACGTTGGGCAACCAAGGATGCCGACAAGTATAACGATTATCAGCCTACAGGCTGGAAGAACAGCACTACAGGCGAGATATATGCCTTAGGTCAGACGGTTAAGCTCGATTATTCGACAACGCTGACAGCAATCTATCAAGCTACGCCCAAGACCTATACGGTAAATGTATCCACACCGTACGGTGTACTTCTGAACGGAGAAAAGACCGATAAATTCAGCGGCGGATATGATGCTTATCTCGCATTCGTTGAAAAGTACAATAATTATACTCCTGCCGATGTCGAGGGCGAGGGATATACTCTCGTGTTCAAGGGTTCATCAAGCAAAGCGTCCGAGGACGGTCTGACGCTTGATATAGTCTTTGGCAACTGGCAGAAGAATGTTCACAAGCACACATTAATACTTTACGCAAACGGCGGTAAGCTGACAGGAAGTGATGAACGCACAGCGGATTACGGTACTCAGATCAAGCTGTCGGATATGGCGACTGCGTCAAAGACGGACGACCTGAGAGATTATATCTTCGGCGGCTGGAAGGACGAGGACGGAAATATCTACGGCGCTGACGATATAATAACGCTGACTAAGGATACGACATTGACGGCGGTATGGACTGACGGTGCATACAAGGAATACACGATAACCTTTGTCCTCGATAGTAAGACGATAAAAAGGGTGACCTATCACTATGGCGATGCACTTCCCGTATTTGACGCACCAAAAGAAGCTGACGGATATATCTTCGGCGGCTGGTCGTGGTTCGGCACTGAGGGCGCATTATCCGGACAGCCCGACACGATGCCTGCATCAACGCTTACTGCAATAGGTACGACCACAAAGTGTTATATATCTTACGAATTTGACGGTACGGTATACGGCACAAAGAAGGTCGGCAAGATAGGCGATACGATAACCCTTATCGCAAAGCCCGAAAAGGATTATTACGATGTGACCGAATGGTCAGCAGACGGTATCACTGTAACAGACGGCAAGTTTGTAATGCCTGCTCACGATGTTACATTCAAGGCGACCTCATCGCCCAAGTTCTATAATGTCAATATGACGGTTGACGGAAGCGCAAGCTCCGACAGCCCGATGAAAGCACAGTATATGAGTACGGTAACGCTTCCCGAACCTCCCAAAAAGAGCGGCTATACTTACTACTGGCAGTCCGATGATGTTGCTATTTATGAGGAAAGCGGCGAATACAAGTTTACAATGCCTCATAACGATGTAAGCGTTGAGTGCGTTTACACAACGGCAACCTACAACGTTTACTATATGATAGACGGCGAGACTACGCCGTATATGACTATCACCGATGTCCCTGCAGGCAAGGAAATGTTCGCTTATATCGACCCGCCGCGCAAGGAAGGCTATCTGTTCAACGAAACGTGGATATGCACGGACGTTTCTCTTGTTAATAAGGAAGGCAGATATACAATGCCCGACAGAGATGTTTACTTCTGGGGAAGATTCGCCAAGAACGATGACACTATGGTTATGCTCGGCGTAGAAGTGTATGTTGACGGCAATCCGGAAACACATTATATGCTTTACACGAACAGAGGCGAAACCGTAACGCTCCCAGATATATTCATAGACGGATATACAAAGTCATACGAAAGCGTCACGCTGACAGTCACAAACGGAAATGTCACAATTCCGACAGGCGACGATGTCTTTGAGGTATCGCTCAGGATAAATTTCACCAAAAGCTGATAAGCTACGGATAAAAGCCAAATAAGAACATACAGCCCCGACCGCAAGGTCGGGGCTGTAACTGCATAATCGTATAAAAAATCCTCACGTTTTACCGTGAGGATTTTTATGCTTATGTGATTACTTAACTATCGTAATATCTGAGCCGAACCACTTTGTTGAGATTTCGCCGAGCTTACCGTCAGCCTTCATCTCGCCCAGTGTCTTCTGAACTGCGTCACGCAGAGCCTGATCGTTCTTTCTAAATGCGATAGCGTACTGTTCTTCTTCAAGACCCTCTGCCAGCTTCTTGTAGTCCTTGCCGGAGTTCTTTATCTCATAGTCTGCAACTACTTCATCAAGGAATACAGCGTCAACAACGCCAAGCTCAAGCTGCTGTAATGCTTCTACATTTGTAGCGATGGGGCTGATCGTTATATCGTCCTTGATTGCGCTGTTTTCAAGTATTGTCTGTGCAGAAGAACCGTTCTGAACAGAGATCTTCTTGCCCTTGAGGTCGTCCATCTTTGCAACTGTAGAATCGCCCTTTACAACGAATACCATAGCGTTCTTCATATAAGGCTCTGAAAGATTCATCTTTTCCTGACGCTCTTCGTTTATGCTAAGACCGTTCCATATGCAGTCGCACTTGCCGACATTAAGGTCGGTTGTGAGCGTATCCCAGTTGATAGGCTGTTTTACAAGCTTTACACCGAGTCTGTTGCAAACTTCCTCTGCTACGTCAATATCGAAGCCTACGATCTCGCCGTTCTCGTCAGTGTAGCCCATAGGCTTGAATGTAGCGTCAAGACCTAATATGAACTGACCTGCGTCCTTTACCTTCTGCAGTGAGTTGTCGCCCTCTGTCTTGCTTTCTGTGACAGATGTGCTGTCGCCTGCTGTTGCACTGCTGTCTGCGGTTGAAGAATTACCGTTTGAACTGCAGCCTGCAAGACCGAGCGTAAGAGCGGCTGCCATAGCTACGGCAATTGCCTTAAGATTTAATTTTTTCATTTTTATTTCCTTTCTGAGCGTTTTACACGCCTTAAAAATTACTTTAATATAGTAACACACAAATATGAAAAAGTAAATAGGCAAAATGAATAAAACGGTGGAAATTTGCAGGATTTCAGCAAATTTCCGCCGTTTTTTTGTTTTTAAAGCCGATATTATCAATAAAGATATTCGTATTGCGAAATGTCGGGGCATTTTGAGGGCTGAAGCTCGTCTTCCTTGAAGCTGTATCTGATATTCTGATTATACATATACCACAGGCAGACCCTCATACCGCTCATTTCAAGGTGAGTGCCGTCCTCAAAGGCATACTTTTCCATCAGCTTGTTATCACTGCCTTTAAGAAGGGCAGTAGGATCGACAAAATGATAGTGACTATAGTAGCAGTTCTCGATCGCATATCGCAGTGCGGAATTATACTCGTCTATCTTTTCGTTCTTGCAGAACTTACTGCGGACGGGAGTTACAGCCATAATAATGAACTCGCTGTTAGGGCTTGCCTGCTTGCACTGGTAGAGAAGCTGCATATAGTTTTCTACAAACTGTTCTTTCGTGGTAAGGTTTACATCGTTAAGACCCATTGAGAAAAGAACGTATTTAGGCTGCTTGTTGTAAAGGTGAACAAGCACATCTGTGCTTAAATTGCCCGATGTTATAAGGAACTGGTGTATGTTCCATGCCGCAATGCTGGGTCGTGCAAGGTTGTTTTCCTGCTTGAAGTATCCTGCACTTGCAAAGCCGGAGCAAACGCTGTCGCCGACAAGCGCGAACTGGTCGAAATATTTGTACATAGCGTCTGTGATGGTGTAATCAGGTTTAGGCTCAGGCTCGGGTACGGGCAGAGGTTCTTCTTCTTTTGTCTGAGAAGTTGTCTTATCTGTATCGGCAGACGTGCTTTCGGTCTGCGAATATGTATTGTCGTAGCTTATGCCGCCGTCGGATATGTTGACGGCGTATGCGTTATTGCAGGCTGTGCATATAATAGCAGCCGCAAGCGGCAGACACAGCAATATGAAACGTTTCTTAGGCGAAACGGAACCGTATTTATTATAAAGCATTATATTCCCTTATTCTGTAGGCGGTGCAAATTACCGCAAAAGTATATAGTAAACCGATGAGGTTATGTTTCTTATTTAATTATAATGCTGATTTTACACTTTTGCAAGAATAAATTTACAAAATGTCGAAATGGGTCAAAATTTCATTGAATTGCACAACGATAAGGCAGATTTCACAGAGTTTTTATGTAAAGTGTATTTTTTACGGATCCCGGTACAATATGTTGTGCTTTTTACACGAAGTTACATTGAAAAATACAGGAAATTAAGCGAGGGCGGCGATGATCGTTTTTACCCGCAGTAAAACACAGCTATATTTATGACGCTGAAAGAAAAAGTATGATTATCGGTGGGAATGGCAGAATAGATTACGTCAATTATACCTTATCGGGTATAATCAGTGGTGATGGATTATAAGTTATACCCTTTAGGGTGTAAAAACTAAAGCAAATGCTTGACATTATACCCTAAAGGGTGTAAAATGTATTCAGATTATAACTGCGGAGATGATTTTCGGTGAATAAAATAGCACAGTTTATAAAAACTAAGAGGAAAGAAGCAGGGCTTACACAGGAAGAATTTGCGATGCGTTCCGGGCTTGGTCTGCGGTTTGTCCGTGAGCTTGAGCAGGGCAAGGAAACCGTGCGTATGGATAAAGTCAACACGGCGCTTGCAATGTTTAATATGGAAGCGGTGCCGGGAAGAAAGGAAGGCGGAAATTGACGATACTCAGAACAGCTTATGTTTATGTCAGAAATATTTTTGCAGGACAGCTTTGCGAATGTGACGAGGGATATACTTTTACCTATGACAAGGCTTATCTCGAAAGCGAAAATGCAAGTGCCGTTTCACTTACTTTGCCTCTTAACGAAGAAGCATACAGTTCGAAAACCTTGTTTTCTTTTTTTGACGGTCTGATTCCTGAGGGGTGGCTTTTAGATGTGGTGAGCCGTAACTGGAAAATCAATAACAGGGACAGATTCGGTTTGTTATTGGTTGCCTGCAAGGATTGTATCGGTAATGTTACAATTATGGAGGAAAAATTATGAAATGTCTGTGCTGTGGAAAAGATATTGACAAAAACGGTGAAAACGGGTGGCATAAAAGCTGTATAAAGCGTTTTTTCGGTGCATCAAAATTACCTGAAATAGAAATTGATGATGAAACGCTGAAAAAACTTGCCGATGAAACGGTAAATAACGGATTGACCGTTCCGGGAGTGCAGAAAAAACTGTCATTGCATCTTATTTCGGAAAATAAGTCGCCAAAACTCACTATTGTGAATTTTCCTACAGGTTATATTCTCAAGCCTCAGGTGCCGCAGTATGAAACATTGCCCGAAGCCGAACATCTTGTAATGTCTATGGCGGATATAACGGGAATTTCAACTGTTCCGCACGCTCTTATAGGCAATAACGGTAATTATGCGTATATTACAAAAAGAGCAGACAGGATAATGAAAACCGACAGAACAGCAATGCTTGCAATGGAGGATTTCTGCCAGCTTGATTTAAGGCTTACGCAGGATAAATATAAAGGCTCGTATGAGCGCTGTGCAAAGGTGATAGAACGATACTCGTCAAGGGTGGGATTTGATATGACCGAGCTTTTTATGCGGCTTGTTTTTTCTTTTGTGACGGGAAACTCGGATATGCACCTTAAAAACTTCTCGCTGATAGAAACTGCCGAAAAAAGCGGTGAATATGTTTTATCCCCTGCGTATGATTTGCTGCCGGTAAATGTTATTTTGCCTGCCGACATTGAGCAGACCGCTCTTACGCTGAACGGGAAGAAGCGAAATATACGCAGGAAGGATTTTTATTCGTTTGCCTATAAATGCGGTATTCCTAAAAATTCTGCAGAGAATATGATAAAAAGGGTAGTATCTTTTAAAGAAAAATATGAAGCTATGTGCTGTGATTCGTTGCTGTCGGATAATCTGAAAGAATGCTTTATACGTCTGATAAACGAAAGATGCAATATACTCAGCTGAAAAATAAACCCGGCAGATACGTTTATTGAATCGTACCTGTCGGGTTGATTTTATAGTCCGTTTGCTCCTTTATACGCTTCAATAAATACAAGCGCATCCGAATTTGAAGCCGCAATCTTTGAGTTATATGCGGCAACAGCAGAACAAGCCTCAATATTCTTGTTTGAATCTGTTAGTGTTGAAACCTGACTTGCAATTCTGTCGGATGTATCAAGACAATCTTCAAGAGTTTCATACAGCATATACTGATTGTCTTTTATCTGATACAGACAATTGATCGCTACGTCAAGCTTTGAAATAATAGCATCCTGTCTTATCTCATCTTCATATTTGTTATATGCACCGTAAGCTCCCGTAAGTGCCGTACAGCGTCCGCTGTCAAAGTATTCGAGCAGTCGGATAACAGCGATCATATTTCTGTACTTTGGGTGAATAATGTTCACTGAATATACGCTCTCAAGTGTATTTGAAATTTGATTGACCTTTGAATGCAAATAAGACTGCTGTTGCCTCAATCTTTCTATTTCAAGACGCTCTTTGGCTATTCTTGATTGTTCTCTAAGCATCTTGTTTCGATATTTGCGTTTTTCCTTTGATTTGACTGCCAAACAAGTGATTATTGGAGCGGTAATTATCACTAAAATTGATATAATACAAGCTAACGTTGTTGTGTCTGCCTCAAAACTGGTTGCTGTTACATGAGAATAAATTATCAAACATATAGAAAAAATTGAAGCGATTATAAATGCTATCCACGTTTTACGTCTAACATTATAATTGGGTTTCGAGATCGCTCTTATTACACCAAGTCTATTTATCTTAGCCTGTAATTTATCAATCGTACAAAGCAGAGTATACCTCTCGCTCTCCAGTTCCTTTGCAATCGTCAGATGCTCAACAATCACGGACGGTGCGAGTTTATCTGCGGCGTGGTATTCTCCGCCTATATTTTTTTCAGCCTGATATTCGATAGGACAGCCGCAGTTGGGACAAGCATTCGCCCTGTCGGAAAATTCCTTGCCGCACTCAGCGCACTTTATCATTGCCATATTTTTAACCCCTCTAATTTTTAATGCTCAGAAAATTTGATATCCGATAGTTTAATTCTAATCTGTTTCAGGTTAAAAGTCAAGACCTTCACACTAAAAGTTTATAATTTAATTATAAAAACGTGAAAGGCGCTGATAAAAATGTACAGCAGAATAAGAAACCTGCGGGAAGATTCCGATCTCAATCAGACAACGGTCGCAAAAATGCTCGGTATGTCGCAGACGGGATATTCAAAATACGAAACGGGCGAAAATGATGTTCCTACAGCGATACTTATAAAGCTTGCAGAATATTATAAAACCAATGTGGATTATATCCTCGGGCTTACCAATAACCCAATCTATTATAAAGAAATATAAAACCCGGCAGATACGTTTATTGAATCGTACCTGTCGGGTTTGTTTCATATTAAAGCACCTTTGATAAAAAGTCCTTAAGTCTTGGATTTTTGGGGTTTGCAAAGAATTCATCGGGAGGACCCTGTTCAACTATCTGTCCGTCCGACATAAACATTACTCTTGACGCAACCTCACGGGCAAATCCCATTTCGTGAGTTACGACAACCATTGTCATACCGTCGTCGGCAAGCTGTTTCATAAGGTCGAGGACCTCTCCTACCATTTCGGGATCGAGTGCCGAGGTCGGCTCGTCGAAAAGCATAACATCGGGCTTCATGGCAAGCGCACGGACGATAGCGATTCTCTGCTTCTGACCGCCCGATAACTGCGGAGGATAAGCGTCTGCCTTATCAGCAAGACCGACACGCTCTAAAAGCCGCATTGCCTCTGCGTCAGCCTCTTCCTTTGTCATAAGGCCGAGCTTAACGGGAGCTAAGGTTATGTTTTTCTTTATCGTCAGATGGGGGAACAAATTGAAGTGCTGGAACACCATACCCATCTTTCTTCTTATAAGGTTTACGTTAGCCTTGCGGTCGGTGATGTATTCACCTTCAACGCAGATACTTCCGCTTGTCGGCTTTTCCATAAGGTTAAGACAACGCAGGAACGTACTTTTACCCGAACCTGACGGTCCTATGATAACTACCTTTTCGCCTTTGTAGATATGCTCGTTTATCCCGTTGAGGACGTGGAGATTGCCAAACGATTTACTGAGATCCTTAACGTCTATCACTCTTGCCAAGCCTCCTCTCAAGCAGTTTCTGGAGTTTTGTCAGAATAAATACCAGTATCAGATAGAATGCCGCCGCAATGAGAAGCGGGGTAATAAGGTCATATGTCTTTGAGCCTACATACTGTGCCGCTTTGGTAATATCCGTTACCGCAATGTAGCCTGCTATCGAGGTTTCCTTTACCAGTACGATAAATTCGTTTCCGAGTGCGGGAAGTATGTTCTTTATAGCCTGCGGAAGCACGATAAGCCACATTGTCTGACCTGCGCCGAGACCCAGCGATCTTCCTGCCTCTGTCTGACCCTTGTCGATAGACTCGATACCTGCACGGACAATCTCCGCAACATACGCACCCGAATTTATACCGAAGCACAAAACTGCGGCAACTATTGCGTTTGCGCCTCTGTAGTTGAACAGAACTGCGTTTATGAGCAACAGCTGTACAAGTACGGGCGTACCTCTTATTACGAATACATACAGGTCGCATATCTTAGCTATCCAGCCGATACCTCTCCTGCCTGCGCATAACTGCTTTACTACTGCCACGAATGCGCCGATAAGAAAACCGAGAATAACCGCAAACAGCGATATGAGCAGTGTGTTTCCGATACCGCTTAAATAGAATTCATAACGGTTTTCTCTTATAAGCGCCTTGTCAATGGCATCCCATATACCAAGAAAGAAGTCCAATTCTTAATTCCTCCGTCTTATGCCTTTCAAAAAATACGGGCGGCATTTCACCGCCCGGTAGTTTTATCAGTCAGCAGAATTATTCAGCCTTGCTGTCAGCGTCGGCACCTGCACCTGTTGTGTGCTTGAGTGTGAACTCGTCAACCTTGCCTTCGTCAATCAGCTTCTGAAGAACCTTGTTTACCTTTTCTTCAAGCTCTGTGTTGCCCTTCTTGAAAGCGAAAGCGTACTTGTCTGTGAATACCTCGCCGTCAAGAATTTCAAGGTTGTCATTACCCTTTACCATTTCCTTTGCGGGAAGCTCGTCCATAACGATGCAGTCAACCTTGTCACTCTTTAAGTCTTCTGCCGCCTGAACATACTTTGTATAACGTGAGGGCTCCTTCTTAAGATCGTCTGTTACATATGTATCGGCAACTGTTGACATCTGAACGGCAATCTTTGTGTCACCGCCGAGATCATCGGCGCTCTTTACTCTGTTTGCTCCCTTGAGTACAACGATAACCTGCTTTGACTTAGCGTATTCGATTGAGAAGTCCATAGCCTCCTGACGCTCGGGAGTAACCGAGATGCCCGCTGCTGCAAAGTCAACCTTGCCCTGCTGAACTGCTAAAAGCGCACCGTCAAAGTCCATTGACTGGATCTCAAGCTCCATACCGAGCTCCTTTGCAACTTCGTTTGCAATATCAACGTCGATACCTACAACATTGTTACCGCTCATATATTCATAAGGAGCGAAACCGGGTTCTGTAGCCATAATGAGCTTGCCGCCTGTTGTGTTTGACTGACAGCCTGCCATAGCAAGACCGCAGGTAGCGGCAACGAGAATGCCTGCAATTATTCTTTTGATCTTCATAAAAATACCTCTTTTATATTTCTTTGTTTTTTGTGCGCTTTCTGCGCTATCGTTAATATTATAGTGCATTTCTTTTCAATAAGCAAGAGTTTTTCGTTTTTTTGTGTAAAATACATATAAAAAATGTGCCGCAGTGGGATGCTGTGGCACATACAGCTTGTAGAAAAAAACTGTTTTTTTATAAGATAATACGAATTCTCTATCCCTAACCCCAAACCCCTTCCCCGTGGTGAAGGGCTGTGTATGCTTTGTTGGCTCTGCA